>Ga0123357_10010632_pt1 | contig 11725 bp, 3 predicted proteins | sample TergutEmb28metaG_FD_89873 | JGI IMG/M metagenome (GOLD analysis project Ga0123357, IMG submission 89873) | Embiratermes neotenicus P4 segment gut microbial communities from Petit-Saut dam, French Guiana - Emb289 P4 | ecosystem: Host-associated > Arthropoda: Insects > Digestive system > Gut ...
CAATCTCTGGTAGGTCAACAAGGCCCATATAAATCAGAATTCCAATATAGGCTTGGATTTCTTCCGCATTTGTGTCTTCCCAGTTGTTATCCACTGTCCCCGCTTTTCTTTGTGATAAAGCTGCATATTTATTTGTTTCTTCCGCAACGGTGTTGTAAAAATCATTGGTCACAAATAACTCAAAAAAATCTTTCTCTCTGCTGCCAACTGGTAAAGAATGTTTAGGACCTGATAAATTTTCGTATTTTTCTAGTTCCTTGAAATTTAGGGTATTAGTCCATTTCAGATGAGGAGTTTTTGGGCCGCTAGTACGAGTGTCCCCATCTTCATTTGTTTCAGAATTGTCCTCCAGTTGTCCTTCTTCGTCACTGTCGGGTTCATTACCATCTTCATCTTTCTCAGATGAAAATATTGTGACATCACTATCTGTACTTTCTTCTAACACTTGGAAAATTTCCGCGTCTTCTACTCTTTTACGCGAGGCACGAGATGTACATGCCATTATTTCAACCTCGACTGAGCCCTCAGGAACAGACTACGTAACATTCCAGCTTGAATCTCCATGACCTATTTCGATGTTTATGCTTGGTTCACGTTTATACACGTGCAGACATGCCTACTAAGTGATTTCATCACGTCAGGCAACAGAGAGCTCCTGTTTCGTTCACACAACGCCAAAGATTTACAAAGAGGACAACAAGAGCGCTTTAGAGCGTTTAGCTTGGCACGGGACATTTAAATCCCGAGCGCTTCGGAGCGTTAGGGACGGCAAAGGGGGGAAAAGAGTTGGTGAAACAACGTATAACAAAATATGTAAATGCTTACAAAATATGCACAGTGAAACCTCTATCTAACGTTTCTCATGAGATTAAAAAATAGAATGAAAAATGCAGGAAAACAATGGATGCAGGAAAGTATTAAAATGTGCCAGAAACACAACTAAAAAAATCAACTTAGGACTGCAAAATAATAAGTAAGTTGGTCTGTGTTAACACCAGCACACAAATTACTTTTTTCCCACAGGAAACTGTAACTGACAACTGGTTAGTTTCAGTCTTATGGTTCAGACAACAGGCCTACCTTCAAGTTCAAAATGTTCTCCTCATCATGCTCTCTAATGCTGTATGCAGAAATGATGAATGATGATGGCCAGGTTGTAGCTGAACATCATATAGAAAAGGAACCTTATCTTTTGAATAGAGTAAAATTAAGCTGAAGCATAGAAGTAAAACTATAGGCAGTGCTGAAGCATGCATTCCAATTCTTGGACTTGGCACGTATGTTTCAGAATCCTTAGGGTGCTTGCACACACATCTGCTAAACCGGAGCTGGGTCCAACTCCTGTGCCAGATGCAATGTAAATAAATGGGTGTTTTCACACACAGCCGAATTGCTGGTCCTGCAAATTAGCATGCCGGACTTGAACTTGACAAGCCGGGCGCCTGGCCAGCGACTGGCTTGTCAGTTTCAATGTAACTGCACTAGAACTTGCACGTGTCTGAACCTGTCGGTGCCGGACGACCGTTTTAGATACCTCAGTCTGTATGAAACCTACAAGGTATTAACTTCAGAGTGCCAAAATTATAATTCTGTATTTTCTTTCTTATTGAAACTTTCTATTTTTTTTGTCTAAATAATGAGTCAGACATTTACTTACGATGTTGCTACATTAATAGAGCTCATCGAGAGCAAGCCTTGTTTATGGGATAAACCCAGTGATAGTTAAAAAGATAAAACTGAGAAGTCAAAAGCATGGAGGGAAATCTGTGCATTTTTGGAACGTGATTTTCATCAAATGGATACAAAGAAACAACACAAAATAAGTAAGTATACTTTTACTAATACATTTTAATGTCTTAACCTCAGTTAATGAAGAATTGTTATTGAGTGGATCATCGAAGAGTATGGAATTAGATGGACTACAAAGGGACTTATCGGAATTTATTCACATACTACACGTGGCAAAGAGACCATCAGTGAAAGAGGTTGTGTATTGTGTTGTATTTATTTGCATCCAAAGAGTTACATATAACAACAGACAGGTCACAACAATGTACATACCATGCCAACAACACATGTACAGCTCAACATGAACATTCCACAGTCAAAGGTCACAAAATGACTCAAACAATATACAAAATTATAAGCTGATGGATAATTAAAGTTATTTACCCCAGTTCCAAATTCATACAGCTACTACCATACTGCCTCTAAATATTCTTCTACAGTATAAAAAGTGTTTTGCAAAAGTTTTGATTTCAGCTCTTCTCTTTTTTTTTTTAATTATTAATCTGTAGTCTTTCTTCTGTTTCACTGTGGTAATAATAATTATGAAGCTAAAAATGATGGATAGAGTTTCTCCCTAACTATTCAGCACTGTGTGTTCAGCATAGCAGAACAGTTGAAGTGTATACATCTGTGCCATTTTTAATTGGATTTGTGGACTGTATCAGGTTAGAGATTTGCCCTTGAAATTGCATTGAGAAAAGAGAGACAATCAGTCCAAAATATTTTCTTCATGTATGACATGCAAGGTTTTGAATATTTTGAGATTTAATATTGTCAAGAAAGACCTAGTCATGTCCATCCCATAGCATAGGCAGTTATTTGCCGACTTCTGTTTGTGGCAGCCTGGGTTTCATCATGGAACTGTCCGTATGGGTTTTATGGTGAGACAGTGACAATGGAACAGATTTAAGTCACAGTATCTCTGTGTCACCTGTCACATTCCATCGTTGTTCCATTCTTGCACACTGTCGCTACTTGATCTTATCAGTTGTTGCGGTTGGTAACGTAATTAAAGAGTCACTGATACTGTTTTTAAATGCTGAAAACCTGAAACATTAATGTAGATTCTGTTGAAAATTGGAAGTTTTGTGCCCTTCTTTGGTTAATAGAATTTGTCACATGTGATGAAATGCTGTTGAATGTAGTATTATCCATTTGATATGGACTTTATGTCTCCTTGTCTCCAGTTTTGCCTTTATCTTCCTCTGTTATTTGCTTCCTCTGTTCCATCTGCTTGTGAATGATATGGCACAGTAATGCAGTTCGACCTATTGCTTCAGGACTTCCTGCTGTACAGCGTTTGTGTGGGATGAGTAGAGCTCTAAAACAAGGTAGCCCACCAGAAATACTTAATGTATATAGAATGTGCCAAGCAAGTAGCAGAAAAGTGTTCCAGTGACACTCAGTGAGCTGTTGGCTGATGAAACCTGGCTGAATCAGGTTTGTATTTTCTGTATCATATGAAGACTGTGGCCCTGAGTTATAACTTGCTTAGTACCAGTATATCTTGACAGGTTTTTAGATTAATGGCAGCAGTTTGGGTAGAACCAAAACCACATTGAGGGCTAGAGTAGTATGTTAGTACAGTAATGCTAGCCTAGTGTGCAGTGACCCAGGTTTCATCTTAATGATCATTTATTTATCATAAAATTAATAGGTACTGAGAAGTCAAGAGTACTGATAGTTAACAGTAAGTGAGCATAGAACCACCAGAATGAATTCTAGGCCTGTGTGCTAGTATGTGAACGTCTTGCATAGCACTCTAATGGCCTTGGTTCATTCACAGCATCATCAGTATTCTTTAAATTAGTCGGAAAGAAGAGTATAAATTGTTTGTCAGTCCCTCTGGGGAGTTGCACTGTGGGCAGTTTGGGGGGTTTCTGACAACCTGTGCTGTGAGAAGAATCTGATATGATGTAGGACTTGTGGGATGAAATGGACTGGACTTGCAGCACAGATGAGATGAAAAGATAATAAAACACGTTGGTCAGAGATACAGGGTAGTATCAAAAGTGTATCTCAGTGAGTTATTGTGTGGTGCTATGTGCCTTCAGGCTTCATAAATGGCAGTCACTAGCTGATTAGCCGAGCACCTGTTAGCATTCTGAGGAGGACTGTGCAGCATGGAGTTCATAGAAATCTGCTTTTAGGTACATAATGTAACTTTATCATGCTTTAGGCAACAATTGACTGGTTGCAGAGTAAAAATTTAAGCTTAAGATAACTTAAGAAGGCTTTAAACATTAAAATATTCTGAAGGGTACGTCAGTGATGACGTTTTATGTTACAGCAGTTTCAGTCTGTTCAAACGTCGTGGGGTGACTGACAAGATGGAGCAGCAAGCACAGAACAAAATGACATCTTATGTATAAATGACAGTGAAACTGGCACCATGAACTGCAGTCCAGCATTCACTGTGTGCATAAGGGCTCCTTTTGTAGGTGGCAGAGGAAACTTTCACAGACACCTTTTGAGGGTTACTGGTTCCTTTTTGAGTATCAAGAGTCATTAAGTTTTGTTACTATAGCTTTGTAAGTAGGATTCATCTCCCACCTATATAAATCCTTTCTTTCAGCAACATTACAGGCAAGACGTGTACAGTGATTGCAGTGCAAAAGTGTTCAGTGCTTCCTGCATACAGCAAGGTGATGCTAGTAACCCTGAATTACAGGAATGGCAAAGTGGAAACAGATGTGAATGAATATGAGTGTGTGTATGTGTGTGTGTGTGTGTGAAATTCAACAGTGTCATCAGGTGTTTATTCTCATTCTCATTTATTTGCATTCATTGAGCCATACTGGTACATGTTCTTTGGATATGGAATTTGTCGATAAGTTAGATTAACATATTGCATAGAATTTGTCTTGACATAAATAAATACATGTATAAAAGAACTGATAAACGTTAAATTAAACTGCAGAATTTAAGTACAGCATTTTATATATACTTTTGTACACGTCAGCAACAGTCATGTTGTTGAAATGTACATAAAGTAGCAAACTTTATTTAAAATATCTAATGGATTAATTATTGGAGAACCAATATCATATGTAGCATCTCTATCAATATACTCTTCAACAGAATAAAACGAGTTTTTTTATAAGAAACTTTTTCAATTCATGCTTAAATTCATTAGTATTATGTGCTACTTTCTTGATACCGAGAGGTAGGGAGTTCAGTAATAAACTGCTTTTTGAACTCTAGTTAAATTCACTGAAGGAACGTGGAAATCCAATTTGTGGCGGGTTTTTATTTTATGCAGATCAATATTAAGTGTAAATATATCCTTATGCTTCACAACAAACATAAGAATTGAGAAAATATATTGGGAATAAAGAGTTAAAAGTTTACTGAACATTGCTCGACAGGAATCCCTTGCTTTAGCTTTCATGATAATTCTTACAATTCTTTTCTGTGTTATGAGAATAGTTCTACTATATGACAAATTATCCCTGAATGTGATACCATAATTTAATACTGAGTGAACATAAGAATTATAAATCTCTTTTATAATTTTCAATGATAAGACTAATCTGATGGAACGAAGTATGTAACCTAATGAATTTAGCTTTGAATTTATATGATGAATATGTTTATTCTATGTTAATGAGGATTCTATTATAATACCTAAAAATTTAATGGATTTAGTTAAGTTGATTTTGCAATCAATAGATTGTGTGTTAACCATAGATTGGTAACTAATGTTTGAAAAAAAACTACATAGAAGTAGTCTTATCATAATTTAATAGCATTATATTTGATATAAACCATTTTTGTGTTATTTCTAGAACTAATCTGAGATCTTGGTCTATGTTCATTGAATTAGAGTTTGCTATTATAAAACTTGTGTCATCAGCATATAGTATTGGCAAGGCAATATCTTTCACTAATTGAGGTAAATCATTTATATAAAATAAGAACAGCAAATGTCCAAGAATAGATCCTTGGGGCACCCCATGCTTAACTAATTCCCAAGCTGAAATGCAATTTGAAGCATGTGAGGTTTTAATTGTTACTCTTTGGTTCCAATTACTTAAATAGGATTTAATTAGTTCACTGGTTCTACCGATGATACCATAGTACTCTAGTTTGGATATTAAAATATCATGATTTACAGTATCAAAAGCCTTTGTTAAATCACAAAAGATACCACAGACTGAGGATTTATTATTAATATGTGATAGAATTTGATTCGTTAATTTAAATAAAGCCAATTCAGTTGAGCTATTGTTTTTAAATCCATACTGATCTGTGACAGTTATATTATTTTATTTAGTATGTTGAAGTAGTCTGTTATAAATAACTTTTTCAAATATTTTGGACAAAGTTGTTAATAGGGATACCGGCCTGTAATCATACATCTCAGTTTTGTTGCCCTTTTTAAATATCAGATAAACTTGAGATAATTTTAGCCAGGTAGGAAATGTACCTGTGGATAACGTCTTATTACAGATATAAATAAATGGAGTTGAAATAAATGGCATACTCAATTTTTCAATCCATGACGGCACTTCGTCATACCCATAAGATGTTTTCCATTTCAGACTTTTATTTATTTCATAAATTTCTTTTTCAGTTACTGACTTCAGTTTTATTGGTGACAAAGTTTGCTGAAATGCATTAACTAAATACTGCATGTAAGAATGTTTACTGAGGTCATTGTTTTCTTGTTTAATTATTTTAATGTCTGATTCTTCAACAATGTTAGAGAATTAATTATTGAAGTTTTCTGCAAGAATCTGAGGATTTTAAATTAGTTTTCCTTCAGTGTTCCACATAGGTTCCTCGCTGCTATTTGGTTGTTTATTAGTTAAAGATTTAATTATACTGCAGGCTGTTTTTGTTTTATTTTCTGATTGAGATATTAAGTCATTTTAATGTAATTTTTTTGCTAACTGAATAGTGCTAGTTAAGACTTTACAGTATTTTTTATAAAAATTTTTCAAGACAGTGTTTTTAGACATCTTACAAAGTAGATAAAGATATTTTTTGTGTCTACATGAAATTAATATACCTTTCGTGAACCACACTTTACTCTTACTTCTGACCAGAAATTTATGTAGAGGAAAACTACTATAAAATATTCTTAAATGCATATTCAAGAAATTATTAAATATAACAATTATGTCATAATCACTAGTGGAATCAAAAACATTTTCCCAATTTTCATAGCTTAACTTCATTTTAAATTCAGTTATATAGGAGTCATCGTACTTCCTACCAGTTCTAGCCAGTCGAGGTTTAAAAGAATTATGCGAGGGGGTATAGAGTGTAAGCATTTGAGCATCGTGGTCAGATAATCCATTATAATACGGTTCAATATTAAAGTTTTCATTTTTACTTCTATCCAAAAATATGTTATCAATTGTTGTTTAATTACAAAAGAGATTATAGTGTGTACAAAAGATAAATATTCCTTATAAGTGTTGATAGAACATTGGTATTAGTATTTGGAGATGTAAATGTGACACAGATCTGGTGAGAAGCAACCCAGTATATGAAATGTATTATTTTAAAATACCTGTGGGAGCAGAAGATGTTGAATATTATAGCTCTTTCCCAAGAGACGAACACTCTCTGATCCCTGTTTCTTTTGTATTTCGTTCTTTACTTGTGTTGTGTAAAGAAGATTATATATATATATATATATATATGCAGTGGTTATCCTTCATCAAAACATTATTCTGTAATGTGTAAAGTTGTCACCATCTTGTTACATTTTACAGACTTTTTAAATAAATAATAAAAATATATTCAAATTTTTTTCTCAGTATCATGCTGATGCTTTTACCTTATAGCATTGATATTAATTGTAGTGTTATGTTTACAGAAGGTCACCCCATTGTGACCTTCCTATGATATGGTTGTGATGTCTGGACTTCCAAGTATGTTATGTGTGGAAGAGTTCAAACTTTATGGTTAAGTGATCAGAAGTGACTGTGGCTTGTACGGTTTGATGTGTTGTGTGTTGAAGTTGTTTGAATATTCCACTGTACATTGTAGTGTATGTCCAAATCTTGGAACAGCTTCTACATATAGTGAGAGAAACCAAAAATCTTAGAGTTACAGGTGCTGCACACAAGCCATGTAAAGCCTGGGGCAAGAGTGATCGGAGAGAATTACGATGTCAGATGGTGTCTCCTTGACATGAATTGCTCATCAGGTTGGCTTGAGCATTAACACTTCTGACATGCACTTTAGAGGCTACAGGTTTGAATCTTACACAGAACACCATCTGTTCTGGTTGACCTTTTTGACATTCTCCTCAGTATCTCCAGATGAATATCCTAAATTATGTCATGACAGCTTTATACCATGTTCCTTATAATCACCTTCTAGGACTTATTCTACAGTTCAGTGAAACCGAGTTTACTCAATTATAAGACAAGGTTTTTTCATTAAGTATGATGCTTGAATATGAGAGGTCATCAGAAATTCATGTATGAAGTGCCATACCAGAGCGAACCAACTGGATCATGCTGAGCGAAACCAAGTCATGCATTGCCAAATCATCATGTAGACAGGATAAAAAACAGAGCATGACATGGCATTTTCAGTTCCAATCGTGAATGTTGAAACGTATTTGTTAGTCCCTTAAAATAACAGGTTATGTAGAGAAGAGGTCTAAAAGTGCGACCTGCATTTTGAATAGAATTGGGAAAAGTTATGAGCACAATTTAACACTTAACCTGCTAACATGGAAAATAGGGTGGGCTCCTAATAATGCCAGCAGATGGCAGATGGAATTTAACTTGGCATTTAAAGGGTTAAACCAATGGTCAACTATACTGAGAAAACAAATAATTGTGATGCAGCAAGAAAGTTCTGCGTTCTGAAGTATGGCAGTGTAGGAAATGTAGAAATGTTGTCAAATATAGAAATATGGCATCTATGTATGGCAGTGGAGGAAATGAGCAGAAGCTAATAAACTCAAAACTCTTTCAGCTGAATACCATTTACTTGTGAGACAATAAAATATAAAGCATGGGAACTTGCCAAGTGACACAACATCACCTGGCATCATTTCAAGGCCAGTGTGAGTGGTGTGTGTGTATGACGCAGGGGAATGGGCTGTGTCTTCATAGAGGAACATCACTGTGCCATAAATTGCCAGCAGAATTAAAGGGCAAGCTTTTTGTTTTTCTGCCACATGTGATAGGACACAGTGAAAAGAAAAATTACCTGTGTAACTGTTATGTTGCTGGTGTAATAATAATAATAATAATAATAATAATAATAATAATAATAATAATAATAATTTATTCTCCAATAAATCTTATCAGATACGGAGCAAGTCAATAAGTACATAGTTTGCATAGCATTTGTCATAATATACATAACAGTTTTATCCAAAAATACAATTTGACACTAAAATCTTATTAAAATAGAATTAAATAATTCTTTTCATGTTTAGTATAGTGAACTTATATGGTATTTGTGTAGTAAGTTTCATTTGGAGTTACACTAAAATATTCATCTAAGCTATATAAAGAATGTTCCAGGAGAAAACTCCTTAATTTAATTTTAAAATGCATTGGATCTTTAAAAAGCAACTTAATACTAATTGGCAAATGATTAAAAAACTTTATTCCCGAATAATGTTAGCAGATGGTAGCAAGTTTCCACCACATGTGATCCTGAATCACAAAAAAAGTGCCTAAGGAGCAACTGCATAGAGTACCTGTTGTCAGATGCCAATGTAAAAGTTGGGTGGAAAGATTGTTTGTTGGTGGTGTGGAACAGAGGGCCAGGGGATGCCAGTCTTCAATGCATTTCAGAGACATGTAACACAAGAAATTAAAGTCACAATTACTGGTAGGTCCATGAACACAGACCTTATGGTCATACCTGGGGGGATGAACTCACAACTGCAGGTGCTAAACATAGTGGTGAATAAACCATTCAAAACCATTGAGAGCAGCTGTATGGTGAGTGGCTCTTGACAAGAGGCCATGCTGTGACCCCAGCCGGAAGAATCAAGAAGCCCAGTGTGACCATTTCTTTGTCAGTGGATCATAACAGCATGACAGAGCGTCTCACCAGAAGTGACTGTGAAGGCATTTCAAGAGTACAGTGGATGGAACTGATGATGATTTGTTGTGGAATGGCATTAAAGAGCATTGACATGTAAGGAGTGAGTGTGAGGAAGATGAAGGCACTGACTGTGAAGATGGAGACAGTGACACTGATTGGTAAATGTAGATACAATCTGACACACTTTGTTTATTAAGCGTATGTAGTTAACAGTAAAATATTTTTTCTTAGCAGACATTTTATTTTGGAGGGGGTTCGATTTGCCTTGCATTCAGCTAAATATGGTATTAGTCTGAACTATTGACAGCACTGCTGCATAAACCGTGACAGTCAATTGACATGAATTTATTATACAGCAGAATGATGGAGCTGAATTCAGTAAAACTGCAAAATATATTTTTACCATTTCTCCTCATCAACATGTGAAAGAACATGAAAAACACGTTTTTACCAAAGTGAGTGTGCAGGTTGAAAACTTGCTATCAGAAAGTTGTAAAAACAGTTTTGTATTGCTGCATTTGAAATAATGATGTTATTTAAGTGCGGGTAAATTTTCAGTCACAAGTAACAACTCATATTCTCAAATTATGGGAATATGGAGTTAAAAAATATGAATTGCTGTTTTTCCTCATAGTTTAATACACATAACGCAAAATTGTGCTGTACTGCGAAAGTATCATGCCTGGATTTAGAATCAGCATATCAGAATTTGTTTTGAATGTTTGTTTTATGGTAGAATAAAATTGTTGACTAGTGATTGTAATAAGTATGTATCATAATAATGCAAGCAGTCCATTTTTGAAGGCAGAACCTTGAAAACTTTTCGATATAAAGCTGAGAAATGTGAGAATATTATGGATTGTGATGTTTATTGCATGCATCAATAGAGATTTGTACTGAGGCAGCTGATATAAAGAGTACATTGAATAGTATGATGTTGGTACTAGAAGTCATGAAATTCATGTAAGCCTCTCTTACATTCATGTTTTAGTCATTCTTTGTCTGGTTTTATGTGTGTACCTGGATTCCTTTCTTGAAATGTGCCTACATATTTAAGCAGTTGTGTTCTTTGTACTTCCTATTGCAGATTTTGGGATAGAAGATAATCCTTTATAATTTTTAGGCAAACATCCCCATTGTGTTCTGATCCAGTAATTAAATAACGTGATAACATGTAGTCTAACACAACTGTATTTCTAGATTTTAAGCTTTCGCCGTGTTGTAGTGATGATAAGTTGTCTTCTGGGTATTTCCCCGGCATCTGAGTATTAAAGACCGACGTTTCGGAACACTGTATCGGTTCCATCTTCAACAGGTGCTGAAGTGTGAGGACTAGCTGGATATGACCTGTATTTATACGGGTAAGGGTTCACTAGGTAGGTGGTTAGGACCAATCAGATGTGGTGGGCAGGGTAGAGGTAGTAGGAGTAGGCAATGGTGGGGAGTATATAAGGGTATTACGAGCCATTGGGGACGTTATGTTGCTGCTTCTTTTCTTTGAGAAGGTGTAGTAAAGGTTTCCATGTTTTACATAGTTTGAGGCCATCTTCTGTGTTCATGTTGTGGGGATGTATATCCAATTCAATGGCCTCCCTGATGAGCCGGTCAATGTATCCAGATTTAGCAGAGAGGAGTTTGGTATCTTGAAATCTGATTTTGTGGTCAAGGTTGATGCTATGTTTTGCTATTGCTGATTTATTAGGCTGGTCCAGTTTTATGTGTCTACTATGCTCCTTGATGCGATGTTGAATGGTCCGACCGCTCTGTCCAGTATACACAATCCCGCATTCACAAGGGATTCTGTAAATGCCCGGAGTTCTCAGTCCTATGGCTTCTTTGAAGGGTGGTAGGTAGCTAGATATCTTCCTGTGTGGGAGGGCGACACTTTTAATATTATGTTTGG
>Ga0123357_10010633_pt1 | contig 11725 bp, 6 predicted proteins | sample TergutEmb28metaG_FD_89873 | JGI IMG/M metagenome (GOLD analysis project Ga0123357, IMG submission 89873) | Embiratermes neotenicus P4 segment gut microbial communities from Petit-Saut dam, French Guiana - Emb289 P4 | ecosystem: Host-associated > Arthropoda: Insects > Digestive system > Gut ...
AAAATACAAGAATTTTGTAAAATGTATCATTGTTATTTTTTAATAAATTATATTGGCCCGCCTAAAGTTTTTTTCCTTTCCTTTGGCCCCCTCTTTAAAAAGTTTGCCCATCACTGATCTAGGCCAATGAAGAAGAGAAGATACACAAATAATCAACAGACGTAGATAATCAGAACTTTCTGTTTGGTGCATTTACAAAACTCCTAAATTTAATTTACTACTACTACTACTACTACTACTACCTCTCTCCCCCACCCCCTTTTGGCAATTGAGAAATAATGAGTAATGGTTAATTGTTTTTGTAAATGGTTTAGGATCCCCACTGTAGTACAGATATTCCTGATGGCTGTAACACCATGATTTGAACCCCATGTGACCCATATAATCAAGCAAAGGTTGAACACACTGCAGCAGCATCCCATGACTGACATGCTGTCTACTTCTCAGTCTTCAGCCTCATTCTCCCTTCTCTCCCCCTTCCCCCTCCCCTGTGTTTTGTGACAGCAGTAACAGCACCTGTTCTTGTGTTGGAATCCCAGTTCACACAATCACTCCGCAGCCATTCTTTGCTGTTCCCTTCAGCATTTCAGAACTTCATAGCAACCATTCTTTAGGAAGCCCTTGCAAATCATCATTTAGACCTGGAAGAAGTTTCCGTGTTGAAACCAGCATTACTGGATTCATTGGTATTTCCATACCAGCACAGAGGACGTCAGTAGATTGTGTAGGACTGCATAACATTAAACATATGAAGGTATTTTGAAAAAACCCCTGTACATACAGCTTTTCAGCATTATGGCAGTCACCACTACGTTCTAGTCCAACCAGGTAACTGTTCATGACTTCACTAGACTATTTTCTGCATCACAGAACTGCAGTTGTTAGATAATGTCACAGGTTTGTGTGTCATTGTTACAAGGTGCACACATACTAGAGTGTCACTGAAGACATATCACCTGATGGTAATTGATGTGCTCAGTAGGTGAGACATTCAGTTTATATAAAACAACACAAAGTGGGCACATATGTCTTGATGTTTGTTGTCATGGTGCATAAGTAGCCATAAACAAAAATGTGTTATTGTGTGTGACAAGTGTCACCATCTATGTTAGCTGTTCAGTTATACCAAGCACATGGTAGATGAACATACACTGCCATGTGTTATTTTCTCTGAAAAAACAGAAATTGTGAACATGTATTTCGGGTGCATAGAAATCTCTTATCACATTTGATTTCACTGTCCAGGGAAAGCAGCATGTAAGAAAGCTGAGAAACTTGTAGCCCTGTAAAATTTTTATCAAATTTGTTAATAATTTTAAGGCAGTAAATGTGCCAAGATGGGAAGACTGTCACTCTTGCCATTGAGCGGATGATACATTCATGAATGGTGTAATTGTGCTACACAATTAGGAAACATAAGGACCTTATTGTGTGTTCATGTGAGATTGTCCATGGGCTTAGTTAAGCACCACACCATGAAATATCTTGGCATTAGATGGAGGTGAGTGGTCATCTTCATGCCTCAGCTCTTTTAAACCCAAGGAAAGACTCTGCAGTACCCATTGCATGGGCCCCAGAACTGGTCTGGGTGCTACATATAAGAGAAAAAGTGTCTTGCAGTCACTGGAACTCAGACTGTAGTACCTTGGTCCTGCAGCCTGTAGCCTACATACTGATATTGCCCTCCTGGCCCCCTGTTGTGTTCATATCAGAAAACAATGTAAAAAAAAAGACATGTTAAGCATGGAACTTGGAATTATAAGTGAGGCTGTTTGTACATGATTTTTAAAACTTGCCGTACTTTGAAGTGTAAAGAAAGTAGATTAGAAGTTTCTAGCATTTGATATGTTAATGGAGTTTTAAATTTAAAGTACGCTTAAATGCATCCACTCGGTGTAGTGCAAAGAGGCTGGCAACGTGAGAACTAACCCTTTGGAGCCAGACTTGAGTGCTTGGTTTACTCTGCAGAAGACCTGCAATTTAAATGGCTACCATCACTTTGCATGTTCTTGGTGACAACTTTAGTTGACATTTGATCTTCTCAGCATCACACTCTGCATTGACTATAGTTGACATCTGGCACCAGAGGGTTAAAGATAGTGCGCTGCATAGAGGCTGGCATTGAAGAGGCAAGAATGTCATTTCTGGTGATGTAGGTTTAATGAAGATATTGTTTTATTTCTCTAATTATAAGTGGAAGTGGTCTGTCAGTAAATTTATCTTGCAACACTGCTTTTGTGAATTATGGGTATTTCCCAGTGGACCCTCCCAACACACTTAGGTAACCTAACACTAAGGTCCTATTTTTCAGTCATTAGTTCAAGAGTGAACGAATCCTGGGCTCCTGAATTCCTTGTGGCGGCTCCCAATGTTCATACATCCCCAGTATAGAACTTGCTTCCTGTCACTTCCTTGGCTCCTAGAATGTTTAGGTGGTTCCTATATTTTTAGAAAATTTCTGGACCCCTATATTATGTATTTGTATAATAGGGCAGCTTTGAAATTGCATGACAGTTTTAAAATATAACATAATTGAATTTTAACATTATTCATACCATGCAGTGAGATATAATTCATTTTATAAGACCACAAACTTGCACATGCAAATACATATTCATGATATCAATAACTCTTACATATTTCAGCAGCCAACTGCCATCTTCAGGGAGCCACACCAGAATTTAAAACCTAGTGAATTATGATACATTTTGTGGTGTTAGAATACCCAGTATTATGATAAAATCGCAGCCTTGTTAAAATGTGCAGGTGTGAATATACAGAAAGATGTGATGTTTATGGTATATTTAATATTAATATAATATTATATGACGACAGGGCACTTTGAAACAATATTGTATTAATATGAAATGTGCCATACGTACAACATATTTCTCTTTTTTTATGCCTGTATATTTAACAACACTCGTTTTATTATGATATTATGTATTTTAGCATTACAGATTATATCAAAATCACTAGGTTAAATATTAATATGGTACCGTCAATGATGGCAGTTTCCTGCCGAAATGTGTAAGAGTGGACTGATATTACATATGTGTATTTGTATGTGCAAGATGTTGGTCTGATAAAATTAATTATAACTTATGTTTTACCATTATTGGCATCCAGAAGGCAGAAACATTCTTCAGTTGGAATTCCTGACTCTGTGTATAGTGGTTGCAAGTTACATGTGTACACATATACTGTTGTGTGTGCAGTGCATAACTGTCTCTCTCACACACACACACACCTAGCTAGGACCAACTACAGCTTTCAACCCATCATGCATGTGTGTGTGTGTGTTTGTTTTAGAAAGATGTATGTGTTTATGTACTATAGTTATCTTAAATGCTGTTATGGAGATCATGATACTTGACCTGTGTCAGACAGTTGTCCAGTGCAAGGTGCAGTTGTGTGAACCATGCTTACTTGCATACGTGGACATAACAAGGTAGGCAGTGTACACATAACATAACTTTGTGGCATATTCCCATAAGGTGTATACTTCCTCAGCTGTCCCAACAGCCTGATACTGTTTTACTTGAAGAGAGCATTTCTATGATAATTTAATATAACTGATAACAGTAAAATTTACTCAGGGTTTCATGTAAAGTGCCCAGTATTTGTGCCTGATTTGCACAGAATTTGGAATTTGTAGACAGATTTTCATAGCAGTCCCCAGTATCAAGTACCACATAAATCTGTCTGCCAGGATTGACTGTGATACATGTGGACATATGGACAGTCAAACAGCTGATACCATTTTAGTCAAGGAAAGCGCTTTTATGATGATTTAATGTTGCCAACAGTGAAACATACTTAGGTTTTCATGTAAAGTGTTAGCATTCATGCCCAACTTTAACCAAACTTGGATTTTCTCAGCAGATTTTCATAAAAGTACCCAGTATCAAATTTCACAGAAATCCATCTAGTGGGAACTGCACGGACACATGCAGGCAGACGGACAGACATGAGGAAGGTAATAAATAGGTGCTTGTCATTACAGTATGAACACCTAACAATTTCCTTTGGAGAAACTAGCACAGCTAATCTGAAGTACATGTGCAGATACAAAATATCCAAATGGCGCCGATGGTCACCTTTTAAACAAGAAAAATTGTTGGCTAGGTAGACTGGCCAATTTGTAATATCCTTCACTTTACTTGCAACCTCACTGGGATATCAAATTCGTTATCCACTGGGGCAAACCTTGCCTTTGCATGAGTATTTTAACTTCTTTATTGTTAACAGGTTAAATAAGTGTTGCTTGTTAGATAAAATTAAGAGGTGTACTTTTTTTTTGTCCCTAGTCTTAAAAACCTTGCATCATTTTTCATCTGCATCACACTCATAGGCATTAAATTTATCACAGTTGGGACCCTTACTGTGTTCATCTTCCACTTAAATTCTGTGATGTTGCCTTTAAGATAGTCTGTGGGTATTCCTTTTCTCTTCATGTAGTGATGTATTAGCAATATAACTGTATAAGATCATTTTCTAAATGAAGGCCAGTTTAATTGTGAAATTAGTTCTCCTTTGATTCTAATTAATAGGCTCTACATTATCACTTCCTGTGGTGTAAGTTTTAGAGTGGCATAAACTTCATGACATACTGGAAATTTCTCTCTCCTGCTTCTTATGGTGATTTTTCTCTTCACATTCATAATGCACCTGATTTTCCATTTTAAAATGAAGAGTTAGGGTGTTATATTATGACTGTTGTTGATGTGGTGCCATGTTGCATGGTAGGTAGGTACAGACATATGTGAGGAACCTACTGCCTCCATCTGTCTTCAGGGTAAAGATGTAGGGAACAGGTTCCTAGAAAAGATTGGTTACTGTCTGCCAAAATGCATGGTATTGCATCTGAGAAGACTAACCAGTATTCACCAGCCAGTGAGAACCCAGGCTTCACACACGGAGGCGGATTGCTTTCTCACGTTTCGGTTTCTGAATTCTTGTACTTTGCATTTCTAATATAAAAATAAATGCACCGATTTAGTTGTCAGAACTAAGCATGGAACATGTGGGGGAATTTTGGTGTATCTGTTGCAAGTGGGGGAACAAGGTTAACTAACCACATGGTGGAGGGTCCTCCTTGATTGATAGTTTCTCAGTTAAAAAAACTTTCACTGCTTTTTGTGTGTGTGTGTTTTGCAATTTTTTGCAAGTCTTCCATCAGATCTTGTTATGAGCTAGTTGAATCCAGTCCACACCTTGACATTCTTTTTCTCTAAGATGCATTTGAATATTATTCCTCCAGCTGTACCTAGGATGGATGTTACAGAGTATGCAGTGAGGTATTCTGCTGAAGTTTAAAGTTATGATGATTTTGATGCATGCTCTTATCACACTCCCAAGATGGGATTTTTGTACTGTAAGTTGTTTGTTAACAGTGTAGCAAAATAATGGAAAGTCATAAAATGATGTACAATAACATATGAGTATGTTGAGCTATATTTATGGTAAGCAATCTCATAAATAGGAGCAGTTTCAGCTTCAGGTGTTTTTTTGTCCAGATATTGTATTTGTTGCAAATAGAATGGAAGCCTCTTAGAAATTCTCATGTAACATGGTCTGTTTTTTTAATCTTACCCCTTTATCCAGTGGTTGTTAAATTTCCCCCTTAAATGCAAACTGGTCCCTTGAATTTAACTAAGAGGGTTCTGTTGTATTTCACTTCATTTCATTGCTGTATGCCTATCAAATGGGCCAGTAGTTGTGTAGGTGTAAAACAATTTTTTGGATTAATCGGGTACTTACCCGTCTTACAGAACACAAAAAGTCTGCAAAGAAAAATATGTAGTTTGGAGGCACTTGGTGTGTTGTAGGTTAAAGCCTTTTCTGGACATGATCTGTGTAAACATTGATTTGAGACAAAACAAATCAAGTAATATGACACATGATGTGTGACTGTGGCAACAATCGGTGTGTTTGCTGTATCATTTTACAAGCTCGAAGTAAGAAGAGTGTAAAGATGTACTCTGTTCAAAGTATGTATATTTTCCAGGTTCTCCATTTGCATTTTGACATACATTCTAGTACTTATACAGATTTTTTTTTTGTCTATTATTGACTCTTTATTCAGTGGTACAGGTGCTGCTCTATGTAAGAGTAATAATTCTGTATGGACAGCTAATCAGCATACAGATATTACACTTCACAGAGCCTAAACTGCTTTTCCTTGTATTTCTTAAGCTATGAACCTTATCAGAAATGTTTCATTTCAGAGTTACAGATCTTACTGAGAACCATACTTTATGTAATCACAGTTTCTTGTATGATGAACTGCTCTCGAGAAATGTGGTATTTGATTTGAGATTTATATAAAGAGAATTCTTGTGGACCAATATGGAACAAAATTAAAGTTTTGTCATAATTTTTAGTGTAAACACCCAATATTAAATTTGATCAAAACTTGATGTGTAGTTTTTTTTTTTTTACATTAACTTTTATAATGTGGATTTTATGCCTATTTTGTACAGAGGAAACTTCCTTCAGTTCTTCCAGATTATACAGTGTGATGGCCACACTGTGTGACTGCCGTTTTATTATGCTAGTGAGACACAGTCCCTCATAAAACCACTGTTTCTTTTAGTCAGGAATTGTAGGGCATATGTGCACAACTGGACATGAAAATATCTGTAGTGAGATGTGTGCTGTTCTGCATACAGAGTAAGATTAAACACACAGCCACATAGTGGCTCATAATTATGCTTTTATTTCGTACATTTCACACAAAGAATGTAAGACCGCATTGATTGGATTGGTGGGTTTTCTTGTGTGAAACATGGAATAGCATAAGACAGTCTGTGAAGTCACTAGATGATTTTGTATTTTCCTTACGTATAATGCGGTTTCCTATTACAACTAAGTTTCAGTGTTTGGCATTGTTGCCAGGATGCACCATTTGAGAGTTCTTGTAGTGTACTGTATACTGTAGTGATGTATAATGTCTTGGTAACTTGCAGTAATGTCTACTGGGAGGTCTTATGTTCTGTAGTATTACAGATTTCTTTGAGTTACTTCATTTTTTATTTCTTAAAACAGTTACTTGTAATGATGTGGCTTAACCACAGGTACTTTGATGTTTTACAGAGGATAGTGATTTCTTTAAGTAGGTTCTTTGATGCTTAGTTTGTTAGAAATAGCCATACCTCCATGATTGAAATATAATTTTTATGATAGTTTCCAAAAAATGACTAACGAATTTTTCAGGTTTAAGAGGTTTCCCGTAGGTAGTTGAACTGTGCAAGTGGCCTACTATTTGTATATCTTGGTCTTTTTGGGATAACCCAGTAGCCGGTGGGTGGGTACCGACATTTCCGAGGCACATATTGCCACAAACCTTAGGCAGCATGTTTTTCAGAAATGTTGGTCATCACTTCCCAGACTATATGGTGTCAACACAAAAGACAACAGCTGTATCTTCAGCATCATGGAATCCTCAGATTTTATATATGCTATGTTGTTTCATTGGTGGTAAGAGTGTAAAGTGGTGGTTTAAAAGGTTTTGTGCAAGCAACAGTTTTATCAATTGAAATGCACCCTCATGATTTCTGAAAATCAGCTAGTGCTGTTCATTGATTGGAAGTCCTGTTTCATATCTTATATACAGACATTGTAGTGGAACTGTGTGATGACTGTCTTATCACCAACTGTCTTTGTTTTGTGTTGTAAAGTGCTTTGCTTTTTAATCTGGCTTTTAAAACTTAGAACCATTTGATTGCATGGTACTACCAATTGTGAAGTGTTTTTATTATTCATTACTTTCTGTTGTTGTGATAGAGCACAATTTTAAATTGTTACAAATATGAACAAATGACATGTCTGTGCTCATAAGAAGAGTGGAGGAAGTACTGAGTATGAACAGTTCTGAACATGGTAAAAAAATCATTAGTTGGATATGACATGTAATAATTTTTCAGTTTAAATAAATTTTGACACACTACTGAAGATGGCCTGTCTACCCATTATTCTTCCTTGTAATTAAACGAAAAGACCCAAGAAAGTGATATATATTAAGTGAGAAAGGGAGGAACTGAAGGTCATATGAAGAACTGGATGAAAGAGGAATCTGGTGTTCTGTTTCCAACAGTACTTCTGTATAACTTTGCTTTGGTAACTGCTCCTCTCTTTCTCACATTATCCATCATATTCATCCTTTTAAATTTACCAGAATGTGTCTGTTTTATTGCTTACTGTCATGTGATGGATGGTGTTATCTCATTGTCAGTAGCAGCCCATATAAACTTTCTGTGATACTGGTTCTCAAGCCTTTCACCTTTTCCCTGCTTTTTATCACTTGCACTTATACAAATGTGTGGTCAGTGTTCATCCAGTGTCAAAGCGGTATTTTAAAGGGAGAATACTAGAAATCAAATTATTTTTCCGTATGTTCTTTAGGGTGTCACCGCAGAGAGCTGCAAATGTGTTACTAATCTTCTTAGTACACAGCAGTATTCAGGACTGTGTATCCTTTGTTTTATTAATACCTGTGTCAGAGCCATGCCTAAAATTGCAGAACCTCCCCAGCTACATATTACCCTGAGGAATGAATACTTGGTACACATATAAAAAAAATACGGCTATATACTGTTCTGTGAAATTATTGTCATTAATGTCACATAACCAAGTAGCTTTTCAGGATGAAAGCATGGTTTTTCTGTGATTGGAAATCATAGGGTACTAAGTTGGACTGAACAGTGAATAATAAATCGTTTGTCTAAATCTTCACCAAAAAGTATGTGTATTAATTTCAGTATCATGTTCGGTAGTGACTGAATATGTATGTGCGCAGGTGTTCTGTGTGATTGGCTCAGGAGAGAGAAGAAATAGGTAGGTATATGTGTGTATATATACATAAAAGATGGATTGTGATAAATCCTGTGGCCCAGAATTTGTTAACCATCCAGTTATCCCAAATAAATATAATATACCAGTGTCTGTCTTTCTGTTAGCAACATTCAGGAGGTTCCTGGTATGGATCTTAAGACACCAACAATCCTGATGGAGGTTTCGTTTGGTTTTTTCTCAGTCCCTCCAGGCAAATGCTGCAAAACTACCTCAAATTAGGCCATATCTTATCCAATTCATTATTCCAAAATCATTGTACCGTTTGGTGCTATGTAAGCTGCGGATGTCATTAAATAAATGTATTCCTTTCAGCTGCTGTTGATGAACAACTGCCATAAGGACATCAAGTGACTGACGAAACAAGTCATCTCAGACACCTTGTACTATGACAGATTTAAAGTTATTGCTACCTACTTGTAAGCATGTATGAATTAGTCTTAAAGAAGCTGCTCCATAAGTTACTGTCTCCTTCTCCCATATATGTTAAAATTTTTGGTTTGTGTACTTTTTCAGTGTTTTGCGTAAGGCTCTTAAAAACTGTGGGTATTGTTAAACTGTAAAGAAATATATGAATATTTATATGGCCTTACCATCATTGAGCACATATTTTTGTGGGGAAAAATAATATTACCCAGAAATATGTATGTCCTTTCTGTCAGTTGGATACAGAAAAATGGTATATCACTCACCTTTGGTCCTTTCACCCATTCCATCCACGGAACTAAAAGTTGGCAAGTGGTGCTGAATTACAGCATCAGTTTATGTGGGAGATAGTTGTTGATATGTGGGATTCCAGATACCTAAAATTGTAGCTTTATGATAAGACATCCTTCATATTTCAATTGTGTTTTATTCTCAGTCAGCGATCATTCACTGTTGTATATTCCTGCATCAAAGAGAGCTCTGATTACTTGTTGGCATAAGTGTCTAATATGATGTTACAGTTATGTAATTTACAGAACACTTCATGTTTTTAAGGTGCAGATTTATTGATTGTATTTCATGAATGTTGTCCTGTGAGGGTAGGTAAGTGTCTGAAGGCTTGTAAAGTGTAACTTAAATATTCACTGTTGCACCCTAAATTTAAAAGAAACTGTGTTGATTGAATAATTGATTTGTGTTTAAGGGTGAATGTGAGGAAAGAATTTATTTTTGTGTACTATAAACACTTTCTGGTGATGATGGAGTACAAGTACACATCAAGTAATAATCATCCAGACTGATTGTTTTCAGTAAAATAGACGCTGTATTTTAAACACAGTGCCTGCACTCCATAGAGCATATGACATTCGTACTGTGTGGCAACTGGTGATGTAGCGTGCTCTGCAGTGCATAATCACATGCTGAAACATTGTATGTGATTTATAAATGCTTTTTTAATGTGAAGGGATTTTGAAATTATTTTAAATGAATTTATGAAAAAACACCACTATGTTTGTTTATGCTTTAAATAGTAGTATCTGTGAACCTGCAGTATTTCATCATAGAATTTTCATCTGTGTTTGAGAAGAATGCTTCTGTAGGCTTGTAATTTGTTTAAGCAGTCTTGCTGTGTATGATGTGAAGCAGTGGTTAACATGCGGGGTGCTGGAGAGCTATATGAAGTTCCAGAAGTCTGTAAGGTTCAATAATATTGTATCTGAACATTGTGGTATTTGATATTTGTGGAGATAACTTTAATTTTGTAACAGATGATAATTGTTTTGTTTATGTACTTGAAGGGCTCTGTGGAGCATTGCATGATCGGAGTGCAGCTTTTATCACAGCTGACCTGTGAGATGAATCAGATCTCGGAGGCAGATGCCAATCGTTCGTTGACGAAGCATCGTAAAATTGCATCATCATTCCGGGACACCCAGTTATTTGAGATTTTTCGCCTTTCCTGCTCGCTGCTTGTAACTGCACGAGAAAATTGCAAGAGTCTTAACTTCAATGATGAAGGACAGGTATGTCCTTACAGTTCGGCATATTTTAATTGAACACATCTTAAAGTGTATTTCCATCAAGGGCTAACAAATTTTATTGCTTTAAACATTTGAAATATATTACCATGTGTACCTTCTTTTGGGTATTTGTACATTTTGTAGAGAACTGACAGAAAAACAAGCTGAGTTATCTTATTATGAAGATGAGAAAACATGTTTCTTCTGAATGTAGTTGTATCACAGAAAACTCCTGTCATGTTTGTAGTTTACTGTTCAGAAGAATGGAGTTCTGATTTATTTTTGTGTATTTGTGATTTTAACCAGGAACTGTGAACAAGTTTGGCTTGATGTGGAAAACTGCAGTTGTGTTACAGTTTTGATTCACATCATATGTGCATGTGTTTTGGTCTATCATAAATGTGTGTTGTGTTTCTGTGCAGAAGCAATTGCATACAGAAGAAGTGTTTTTGTGTCTAGTCATTTCAATGTAATCTTCAACCTTGTGATGAGCAAACACTGGGCAATATGCAGGCAGTCTTGCATGAAAATATGAATACTATCTACAGTAGGCCTTTAGACTTCAGGATTACACAGCACAGTGAACCAAATCCCATGAAATATATACACATGATGTCTTAGGAGTTAAACTATATAACTATATTATTGATTTTAAATGATATGTAACTGTGGATGGAGCAGTTAGGTATGTTACTAAATTGACAAATGCACTTAAATGTATGAAAGTGTATTATACACACTGTATACCTCCTACATTTTTCGCTACTCATGTGGCCATCTTGGTGGTGGGTATATTACAATGGATAGATACATCAGAAGTGTATGAACATGTATTATACATACTGTATACCTCCTACATGTTTCGCTACTCATGTGGCCATCTTTGGGGGGTGGGGGGGGGGGGGGGGATTTGTGTATTAAAAGTG
>Ga0123357_10010635_pt1 | contig 11724 bp, 4 predicted proteins | sample TergutEmb28metaG_FD_89873 | JGI IMG/M metagenome (GOLD analysis project Ga0123357, IMG submission 89873) | Embiratermes neotenicus P4 segment gut microbial communities from Petit-Saut dam, French Guiana - Emb289 P4 | ecosystem: Host-associated > Arthropoda: Insects > Digestive system > Gut ...
ATTTAGCTCCTCGTTATGCAATCTCCTCCATTCCCCCGTTACCTCGTCCCTCCTAGGTCCAAATATTTTCCTCAACACCCTGTTCTCAAACACCCTCAGCTTCCTTTCCTCCCGCAGTGTCACAGTAACTGTTAGTTACAAAACTTACAGACAGACAGACACACAACACCACGTCCTCGTGCAATGCGTTTTCTGTTTCCGGAATCCCTAGAATTCTACAGACGATTCACCACAAGTCAGCCAGTGTACCAGAACAACATATGCCTGAATTTCCTAACTTGTTATATTCCACTGCTACCCGGAACTGCTGTGAACTTCTTACGGCCCCAAAATCGAACACACATACTGCGGTCTGCGTGGTCGACAAGTGTAACATTCGGGTCGGGTCGACATGTGTTTGTGGGTCAGCTTGCTTGTGCATTGCGGCACGTTCAGCTGGCCAACACATGAGACAGCGCGGCGGTCCGTTTGCTTTCTGTTGTTATTGCGTATTATTGTGAGCTATAGAGGTCAGTGTACTGGCGATCTCTTTTTGAACAGCGGCAGCTGAACTAACCGTAGAAAACACCACGCATTGCGATACAAAACCAACAATCATTTCTATGTTTTGTTACAGAACTGGACACGTCGACATTAAACACACTGTGTCCTCTGGGTCATGCAACCGCGCAGGCTGGTGGTTAGATACTGACCCTTCGCTGAAACAGTGCTTCCATCTTCACGACAGATATTCCTGTCTTTTCCAGTTTTAGGCCAAATCCACGACTGTAAATTTGACCACTCACCTCCATCCAGTGTCTAAGTTAAGAATGCGTGGATACAGGTCTACACTTCTACCCTACACACGAAGTTAGAAAGTTATGTTCCGCTTCGACGGTCAGCACCGCCGTTGTGAGGAACTGAAATCTCGCAACCTAAATGTTGCCAACCTACGAACTAACAGAAGAATTTATCCCCTTTTTTTTTACTTTAATTTGCGTAATATTTTACTGGCTGGCTGCAATACAGCTGAATACAGCAACACTTTCAACACTGTTGCAAAATTGCGCAATATTTTAAACGACGCGTGAAACACTTTTTCTCGTTTGGAGCGCATGCGTGTGCTGCAGGCAGCAGCAACGGACAGCATTGCAGCTTGATTTCTGAACAGTAAGTGTTGAATGTAGCTGCGACACATTCGTCTCTTTCCTTAAACAGCTCCGTGGCCAATTCCTTACACAAAACGTGTTTTGACACACACACATAACAGCCACACTGCAAGACACATTCAATGAAGAAAGAGCAGATAAGGAAATTGGCAAATGCAACAGTCGCACCGTGACGCTACGCAGCCTGAGTCACTGACAGTCACAGTTAACTAAGATACAGAGACATTACTTTATCTGACAACTGTCACTAGTCACTTCCCGTCGACTTGCTGAACGTATAAAACTTCTACGTCCAATGAACAACCTGCCATTAGAGGTGTCTGCGAACAGACGAAGGATATTTCCAGCACCTTCTTTAAATGTGGTGAGTAAAAACCGAATATTAACTGCAGCTCGTTGTCACCAACGGCCTTCTGTATCATTGGTATCGGGTTGTTCCCGGTGGCAAAGCGACCGAAGCGTGGTGCTCACCACCCATCTCCTTCTAGCGTCGGGTTGCGAATGGATTGGAGATAAACCTCGGCTTCCCCTCTGTGCCTGGCCGGCACGTTATGGGGTGACCTTGAAATTTACGCATGGACTTACGGCAAATTTTAATAGCGGCGAGCGGTGGGCTGCTTGGCGTCATGCGGAACGATACGAGCGAAATATTGATGCAAGTTGCCAGGTAAAATAATATCCATGCAAGTAATGCAGGCTGGGTAACAGAAGTTGGATATGAAGCACTGAGGAGAGCTGCAAAATTCTAAATGAGGATTGTCGGTGTTTGAGGCTGGAGCGTCAATCTCGGAGACGCCCTGACAGAAGCAGGAATATTAGCATTCATCTGAACGAGTACTAATCTAAGAAAAAATTACAGATCGTAGAGCGTGGTGAAACAAACCGAAAACAAGCAACAATTTGCCGCAAGTGTGGCCGGGTTTGTGGTGAGAATGGAAGGTGGTATAGCAAGCATTCTGGTTGTATGCAGGCTTTGTGGTGAGAATGGAAGGTGGTATAACAAGCATTCTGGTTGTATGTAGACTTTGTGGTGAGAATGGAAGGTGGTATAGCAAGCATTCTGGTTGTATGTAGACTTTGTGGTGAGAATGGAAGGTGGTATAGCAAGCATTCTGGTTGTATGTAGGCTTTGTGGTGAGAATGGAAGGTGGTATAGCAAGCATTCTGGTTGTATGCAGGCTTTGTGGTGAGAATGGAAGGTGGTATAGCAAGCAGTTTTAGTGTGTGCAGGCTTGGAGATAATGATACGGCAGTGGTCTGGGCAGATTGTATGTTATGGCTCTCGGAAGGAAGGGCCGAACCTCCGCAGACCTGTTATTAGCTAACTGCAGCTCCTGCTAGCAGGACAGACAGACAGACGTGCACAGTGGGAACGGACTGCGCTTTTATTTTGGTGCTTATCTTTTTTTCTTATGAAAAATTCGACAGATAAAATTGACAATTATTACATTGGCTGTAGGAAGGTGTAGGTGCAGCTGATGTTAAGTGAAACTGCGGAGGTGAGGGGAGGAGAGTGTGGGGTGTGATTTAAGGTTTCCACGCCCCGTTAACTAACTCCAAGGGGCTCGTTTCTTCTTGGAAAGCTAATCTGTGCCTAATTAGTCAAATCATTCCCTGACCTTTTTATAACATCCCAAAATTCACCACCGTGAAGCTATTCGTTGCTCAGCTCGTCAAGAGAGTTCCCTTATTTTATACAGTACAGTGTTTATACCAACCGGCGGCTAGTTTCTGGGGTATGGAAAGTAGATGTATTTCACATTAAACCTTCCTATTTCTCAAAGCCACATTTTAATATTATCATATCTAACCCCTAAACATTCCAAACTGTTTCTCTCCTTCATGTCTTTGACCTAAAATCACGCCCCTTTATAGACTCAAATTTTAGGGGTTGATTTAATTATATATATATAAACTGCAACTGAGTCGACACCCGGTGGCAGCAGTACAGTACAGTACAAATTTACACACAAACAGTACACAGAACAACACAAATAAGTACGTGTAACTGGGAATAGTGCGGGCCATGCCCCGTCTTTGCGTGTTATACCCTGGCATTTGCCTGACTACTGAGGAAAAAGCACGGAAAAACCTCAGTCAGGGTAGCTGAAGGGTGCCAGCTGGCTCGATGAAAACAGAATATACAGAACACGAGAGAACAGAACATAACAATAAGAATAGATAACTTACAAAATTAAACAAAATCATAAAAACTAAATAAACATAAAGGAAACAATACAAAACACAGTAAATACAAGTACACATATTACCCAAACACCCCCACATTACAACCCCACACACACACAAACCACACATTACAAAACTAGTTACAACAACCACAACGCAAGATACACACCAAATTATATTCTGCAGCGTTTGACCCCTTGAAGCACAAAATGTTCACAAAATGTATTAGTGTTTCCTACGGTTCTCACAACAAACAGCAACTGTTTCACTGATCAGCATTAACCGACCGGTCCTTATACTGCAGTGTCAGTGCAGTACAACGCAATACATCCGTCGCTGTTCACATCAACAAAGGCCTACAGCGACGCAGCTATTTCTTAACCCAGGCAATGACCAACTGCACTCCCCTCGATTTACCCGCAGGTCACACTGAATACCGGACGGATGGACCCCAGAGAGGGCCCGGAAGTTCTGCACAAAATAAATCTTTTGCCTCTGCCGAGAATCCAACCGTGGACTGTCCAGCCCTAGTCCAGTAAAGAGCTGAGTCGCGGTGTCAAGGGAGTCGCAGTCTGTTTTGCACCTGAAGTGTCCTTGTTACGAAACGCGGTCCTCCGAACACTGTCCTCGGTCTGCAGGCAAGTGACACCAGCAGCAGTGTGTGCCGCGGCTCACCTTCGACGGATGTGCACACTTAACGAACAGATCCCGTGTTTAGCAGTAAGGCAGCTGACGACAATACCCAATCCGTTACCCTGTCTTACAATCGGACAAACTCACGTTTTTGAGTCACGGTTGTTTCATAAAACATTCACATGTTAGGCGTTCTTTACGAAATAAGAGAAAATAATTCCGTACGCACATAACACGTCCGTCTGTCTGTGGCCTAGTATTTGTGACGAAATCGTTGGCAGATTTTCACTAAATTCAGTATAAAGGTTCTTTACGGAGAGTTGCCCAATTCACAAAAACAGGCCCAATATCGAGACCAGTACAGAAGACGTCTGTGTGGTGCTTCTGAGCGCCTGCGAGGATCGTGGAAATCACAGCGGCAGTGAAACCATCACCTTGAACAAGACCGTCAACGAATCTATCGGCACTTTGCACATTTACTGCGCATTTTGTTTGAAATTTGGTACGTGTGGGCTTCACGTGCTGCTGTTGTTGGGCTTTTGTGAGTTTAGTGACAATCGGCCCAGGGCAGGGCAGGGCAGGGCAGGGCAGGGCAGTGCAGGGCAGGGCAGGGCAGGGCAGGGCCGTGCAGGGCAGGGCAGGGCAGGGCAGGGCAGGACAGGGCAGGGCAGAGCAGGGCAGGGCAGGACAGGACAGGTCGTCTTCGTACGGGCGTAAATATTACTGCATGTACAGGCGTACAGTGACAACGTATGAGAGTTTGAGAGAAAAGAAGGCCTTGATTATGTACGTGTACTGCGTCGCGGAGTGCAGCAATTAGACTACAACTATGCTGTATTTTTACTGGACGAACTGCGGTAATGTTCGGTGCAACCTGCCGTTTATGAACTTTGTTGTCCTATATCACACAAAAGCGGGGTGTGGTGCTGACCACCCGCACCCCTCTAGAGCCGAGGTGGCAAATGGGTTGGATTTATACTTCTTTTACCGCCCTCCTGTGACTACACAGATATGTCATGACCTGATCTTTACCTGTGTCTATATCACACACAAATGCTGAAGACAGAAACAGACAAAGTAACTGGATGCAGCATGCATGATTGATAACTAAACAGACACCTAATAACTTCACTTAGTTTGCCAGTTAGTTTACACAAGCCAACTTACTAAGAGAGTTTAGTTTCAAGAGTGAAAAAGCGGAGAAAGGAGGTGCAGTGAGACATGCCATTTGTTTAAGAAAGTGCGGTGAGACACACGACATTTGCTTAAGAATGTGCAGTGAGACACGACATTTGCTTAAGAAAGTGCGGTGAGACACACGACATTTGCTTAAGAAGGTGCGGTGAGACACATGGCATTTGCTTAAGAAGGTGCAGTGAGACATATGACATTTGTTTAAGACGGTGCAGTGAGACATATGACATTTGCTTAAGACAGTGCAGTGAGACACACGACATTTGCTTAAGAATGTGCAGTGAGACACGACATTTGCTTAAGACGGTGCAATGAGACACACGACATTTGCTTAAGACGGTGCAGTGAGACACGACATTTGCTTAAGAATGTGCAGTGAGACACGACATTTGTTTAAGACGGTGCAATGAGACACACGACATTTGCTTAAGACGGTGCAGTGAGACACGACATTTGCTTAAGACGGTGCAGTGAGACACGACATTTGCTTAAGAATGTGCAGTGAGACACACGACATTTGTCTAAAGAAAAAGGAAAATTAACACAATTGAATTTTCTCAGACAGTACCCGATTGTCCTGCTGTAAAGGTAGGTTAACTAATAGCAAATATCCTACAGCACACTGCTGGAGCATGCAGCAGTGGACAGAATTTGAATATTTGGGCCGAAATGACATTCGGTTTATGAGGGCTGCTTTGTGACGCACTTGAGAAAAGGCTGGAAGGGCCGAGAGAGGCGCAAACAGCGCTACGTGAAAACTGCGCAATTCGTCTGAATGAGTGTCAATTGGTGCCTAACAAAAAAGAAACAAACATTTTAAAACAAATTTTGTGCTTTGTACTGTTACGTCAGGCGGTACCTACACTTACAGCTTAAATGTAAACGGTTTGTGCGGTTGTACGTTTAGTTGTTGAGTTACTGACTGTACTTCAGTCCAGAAATCAAATTGCTATTTAAAAATTCCTCTATTATTGAAGAATTGACTTGTCTTGATTCACGTTCTATTTTTAATTCGTTTAAAAATACAAAGATTCTGTTTCAGGAGGATGCAGAAAATTTACAGAGCCCACTGTGGACAGAAGGCAGCAATTTTCACCCCTTAGGCTTTTAAATGATTCCACGTTCCAGTCTCTCAATACAGTCACAATTAGAGCAAAATCATTACTGTTTTACGTAAAGTAAAAATTATTTGTGTGCCGCCGATATCAGCCATGATCTGTGCCGCTGTCTGTCACGGACAGTGCGTGAATTTAGTTCCTATACCAGACATAATGCTACGGAAAATGATCGGTATTTATCCGTGGATCTTCGATGGTAATGAGAAGACAGTAACCAGTACTGTAGCAGAACTTCCGGTAATTTTCTCTAAGCCAACAGGCAGATTCGCCCAAGCAGAAAAACTGACTTCCACGACTGTCCAATTTACCAACGTACCTACCATAACTGCAGGGAAGGAACTGCACCAGCCGTAAGGTAAGGGTACGTATTAAGTTATTTCCATCCTGGCATAATTTGGGATTTGTCAAAAAGTTTGGCTTCTACTATGAGAGGAAATTGGTTACAATCATTTGGCTTTTTTAATGAAGGTCCCAGTAAATGCCGCCTGATGGCAGGCAGGCCGGGGACACACCCACCCACATCAATTACTGGGGAGGATATAAGACTGTACCACCTGTGGATGCACACCGATTGTTCTGTGGTAGAATCTTGATAAGGCTCCAAAGTATCTGGCGAAACTGCTACTGTTATCGACTAGAGAGAACATCTTTGACCTTGGCAATGTTGGCGCAGGAAGGAGTGAGATCGTTAGACGTATATGGCGTCTAACAGATGTATTACAATCAAATGTGGCTGAAATGCAGCTGTGCATTGTGCGTGCGAGTTAATGTCACTATTTCTGTTGCATTATATCTGGTTAGAGCCACTTATGTATTGTCCTCTATGTTTGGTACACACCACACACCTTAGCAGAACACACCGTCCGTCTGGCGCTTTGGCGGGTCTGCTGTGTTGCTGCAATTTTGTGTTTCCTTGCGCTCACGATCATAATAATTTGGCCTCAAAATGATACGAACTGCACCAACGGATCGCGACACCGGCAATTTCATCGTCACTAAAATATTACATAATTTCACAGCACCCTGCTCATTTACCCTCATTGCAGTCTCTCGGATCCGTAAACCTTACTGGCAGAAGGAACAGAACGTACTGTTACGTGTTCTAAACGCGCGGTACGTGCACCAAATTACCCAACACCTTCAGAAATACGAGCCTTACATTTTGCATGCAGTGAATCATTGTATGGTTCTCGGAACAAACAGCCATTATTTCCCTATACAACATTAAATGACTGGTTTGTATAACTGAGACGAAGTGTGTTTACTGCGCGGTACGGACTGGGTATTTAAATACACTTCAGGTTAATCACAGTGCATATTTCGGTTTTCTCCACCAGTGTTATCCCATCAGTGCTGCACACTGTACTTGGTTTACAGTGTTGGTGTTGGTTTGGCTGAAAGTAAACTAAGGAGCGGAAACTTCGAACAGCGACATGCCTTCCGATCTGGTATCATCGGATATGAAAGTACTTTCACTTACTATTTAAGGAACGCAGCGATCAACAGATTGTGAGACAGAGGTAAAGAGTTACAGTTCTTTTTATTAAGCACCCCGACGTCAAGATTTATGGAAGGAGGTCGTGGAGGGTAAAGCTCCAAGCATTTCTGACTTCGGCACTAGAATGAGGTGCGTTGTCAAACTTACGTTTTGGACTTGGTGTTCGGTGAGCCGCCGGAGCCGGTTGCAATTTGTGATGGAGGAAAGAGTCTCTCCTCCAGCCGGGAATCGAGAGTTGATTCTTTTGCTGCAGAGCTCATACCTTGGTAACTAATGTTACTGAGCTAAGGCAATGAAGCTACGATACAGTAGTATTTTCATGTAAATAATATTTATACAAAGCTAATTTCTAACTCTCAAAAAACACATGACACTTGCATTACAAAAGGAAACCGGTTAATACGGTCTAAAGCAACAGGCCTACACTCTGTGCATCTTCAGATTCAAGAGGAACCCACAAGTGCGGTACAGAGTACAGAGTTCCTGAATGGAAGGTCTAAAGCCGTGTGTTTCCAAAGTGCGTTATTTAACAAGACCGTCATTTGCCATGATTATATAGGGTTCATGGTGCAGGAAGGTGAGAGTGCAGCAATGGTGGAATGATACTGACAGGAGGAACACCGAAGTAGGACACACTGTGGCACAGAAAGAACCGAGGGTGCAGGAAGCACAGCACCCTGTAGCACAACACCCTGTAGCACACACAGCATGAAGCTCGCAACATGCTGTTGTGGCATTTTATCACTTCATTGCGTCGCACAATATTTCGATCGGATGTTGGAGAACGGAAATTACTTTTAATGAGTTTCCACCGTTCAGTTTTAAAATGAAATTTGTTTTTATTTGTTTTGCGGTATGAGCAGCAGCAGCAGCAGCAGATATCATCTGGCTGTAATTACGCAGCAGCTGTTGTCCAGACCAGCATGACGGGGTCCGGCATATCAAATGTCACATGGGTAAGGCACTGGGTTGTTCATTTTGAAAGGGGAACGTCTGCTTTTGTGACTTGTTCATGTAAAGGAAGTGAGATAAACTTAAGCATTCAATTCGAGGATTTTGATCGGCGAAAGGGAGGAATATGGACACCTGTTATGCCGACTTTTAAGTGCAATGCATGTAGGATATATTGCGACAAGACGGCCGGCGACAGATACTGCTCCTGAGGAAGGCACGCTACTACTGAATTACGTATGTGGATAAAGAAAGGTGGCAGAATGTATGTGACTGTCGCAACAGACCCGTCAATAGACGTCATGGTCTCTTCCTTCGAATCTTCAATGATTTCCCCCTGCAGATTATCCTACAATCCTATACTAGAGTCTAACACATGCAACTGATCAAACTTCATTAAATCCCTACACTACCAACATCCAAAAACCTCATACAGTCCTATACAGACGCACTGTGGTAGCTTTCAAATTCGTGTGGCCATGAACATTTTTACACAAGAAGTTTTGTATTCTATTAACCTCTACATTTCCGCCAGTAAGGCGCATTTTCTTGACTCTGCCACCAGACAGCAGAGAAATTTTCGTCGGCAACATAAAATGGAGAGTCTACTTGTTCGACGATGGCTCCGTCGGTCTAAACGCGCTGGGCGGACGCTCCACACTGAGTGACAGACAGCAGTCAAAACTTAATGACGCAGTGAGTGACCGTAGTGACCGTCCCGAGGTGAAGTCGGTGATTTGGCAGCGCGTTGACAGGCCTAGCCTGTGATCTGCGGACTGCAAACGTCGCGATCACCATAAACGGTCTGCGCTCTCCTTTTGCTGTTATGGCGCCAGCCCACACCACTTGCATTCTTAATAAAGACACACCAATAAAAACATCAGAAGGCGGGAGTGCGTAAGGGCGGTGGTACTGCCGCCGCAGGGTCAGGGTGGGAAAGGGAGGCAAGGGAAGGGAAGGCAAGGGAAGGCGCCCATTTGAATAATCTTTATTATTAAGGACGAGGAGTGCATCGAAATGCCAGCCCCGGGGATAGAAGAGAAATGCCACCCCGGGTACAGGACTGAGGTTCTGTTATCCTGGTGACCTAACGTTCGTCATGTGCACAACACGAAGGTCACAGGCCAGATTGTAGCGAGTGATCTGACGAGACACAATACGTGATCCAGCGCACTAAACACAATACGTGATCCAGTGCACTAAACACAATATGTGATCCAGCGCATTAAACACGTTACGTGATCCAGTGCACTAAACAAAATACGTGATCCATTGCACTAAACAAAATACGTGATCCAGTGTACTAAACACGTGATTCAGTACAAACACAATGCGTGATCCAGTACACTAAACAAAATACGTGATTCAGTGCACTAAACAAAATACGTGATACAGTGAACTAAACACGTGATTCTGTAAAAACACAATACGTAATCCAGTGCACTAAACAAAATATGTGATCCAGTGCACCAAACACAATATGTGACCCAATACACTAAACAAAATACGTGATCCATTGCACTAAACAAAATATGTGATCCATTGCACTAAACAAAATACGTGATCCAGTGTACTAAATACGCGATTCAGTACAAAAACAAAACGTGATCCAGTACACTAAACAAAATACGTGATCCAGTGCACTAAACAAAATTCGTGATCCAGTGTATTAAATACGTGATTCAGTACAAAAACAACACGTGATCCAGTACACTAAACAAAATATGTGATCCAGTGCACCAAACACAATACGTGATCCAGCGCACTAAACAAAATACGTGATCCAGTGTACTAAATACGCGATTCAGTACAAACACAATACGTGATCCACCGCACTAAACAAAATACGTGATCCATTGCACTAAACATAATACGTGATCCAGTGTACTAAATACGCGATTCAGTACAAACACAATACGTGATCCAGTACACTAAACAAAATACGTGATCCATTGCACTAAACAAAATACGCGATCCAGTGTACTAAATACGTGATTCAGTACAAACACAATACGTGATCCAGTACACTAAGCAAAATATGTGATTCAGTGCACCAAACACAATACGTGATCCAGCGCACTAAACACAATACGTGATTTAGTGCACTAAACACAATACGTGATCCAGCGCACTAAACACAATACGTGATTGAGTGCACTAAACACAATACGCGATCCAGCGAACTAAACACAATTCATGATCCGGCGCACTAAACACAATATGTGATCCATTGCACTAAACAAAATGCGAGATCCAGTGAACTAAACTCGTGATTCAGTACAAACACAATACGTGATCCAGTACACTAAACACAATACGTGATCCAGCGCACTAAACACAATACGTGATCCAGCGCACTAAACACAATACGTGATCTAGTATACTAAATACAATTGATCCAGTACAAACACAATACGTGATCCAGTACACTAAACACAATACGTGATCCAGCGCACTAAACACAATACGTGATCCAGCGCACTGAACACAATACGTGATCTAGTGTACTAAATAAAATTGATCCAGTACAAACACAATACGTCATCCAGTACACTAAACACAAAGTGATCCAGTACACTAAACACAATACGTGATCCAGCGCACTAAACACAATACGTGATCGAACGCACTAAGCATAATACGTGATCCGGCGTACTAAACACAATATGTGATCCAGCGCACTAAACACATTACGTGATACAGCGCACTAAACACAATACGTGATCCAGCGCACTAAACGCATTACGCGATCAAGTGTACTAAACACAATGTGAACCAGTAAAAACACATTACGCAATCCAGTACACTAAACACAACACAGTACACTAAACACAATACGTCATCCAGTGCACTAAACACGTTATTCAAACGTGTTCTGCGGCGCACAGCGCTGACCTGAATATGCTCTTATTGCAGACAGAAACCCAGAGTTACAAAGCAAACTTGCTGCTGTGCGGGAGAGGAATGTGCAAATAACATATGGTCAGTGTACGTG
>Ga0123357_10010636_pt1 | contig 11723 bp, 4 predicted proteins | sample TergutEmb28metaG_FD_89873 | JGI IMG/M metagenome (GOLD analysis project Ga0123357, IMG submission 89873) | Embiratermes neotenicus P4 segment gut microbial communities from Petit-Saut dam, French Guiana - Emb289 P4 | ecosystem: Host-associated > Arthropoda: Insects > Digestive system > Gut ...
ATAAGCAATTTATTTCAATTGAGCGAGCGCGAGTTTCCGTACAGCAGGTATATATATATATATATATATATATATATATATATATACAGAGGTAAACTGACGTATCATACATCTTTAAAGTTTAGCAAACTTTCTATACGTCACTATAGACTCTAACATATAGTTAAATAGTAACGACCTGACAAAAAGTCGAACCCGGTCATTTTCCGGAATACAGTGAACTGCCTTCGCTGCGCTGACTTCGCAAAATTGCAGCTAGCGGCAAAGTTCCGGGTAATTTTATAAAACTAATTTCAACATCTGTATTCAACCATTCTCAAATTTGATATTCACCACATTAGTGTCTTCTCACAAGAAACATATTTGTCTAGTTGCGTCTAAGTGTGTTTGCAATTTTGTCTCCCAATGGATGCGTATGTGTTTGTATGTCAAATTGTGAGTGCTTAATTTTGTGTGTCTAATTTTATGTGATTATTTGTGTGTGTCAAATTTTGTGTGTCTATTTGTATAAGTCTATTTGTGTGTAAAAATTTACGTGACAATTTTTATGCGTCTAATCTTGTGTGCCTAAATAAATATGTCTATATATGTGTGGGGCATACTGTGTTTCTAATTTTGTATGTATAGTGGAGGATCTACTTGCGTGAATTTAAGTGTGTCCAATTGTTTGTGTTATTGTGAGTATATAAGAATGTGATGCAGAACCCAGAAAATTTGTGAAATCTTCCTTCTAAACAACTTAATTAATTATTCAATAAGTAAATTGACTACTTTACCCGTGGTTCATTTTGAGTTCCTTCTAATATAACATAAATATATATTGTCATGAAAATACCTAAATTATTTGTAATGGTAAAATAAATATAATATTACTAAATTTTCGGAGTACTAGAAAATATACAAAAATGAAAACAAGTGTAATCTTGTGATACGTACCAGATATTCACGTTCCAGATATCAATTTTTAAAGAATATACATTCTTGTGTAATTAATCAATAATCTCACTATAAACTGTGGCTACATTTTGTGTTGTTACAAGTCCATGCACTTTTGTTCAGCAAATTGTTTAGCGTTATTTTTGGAAATGGTGCATTGCGGACAGCTGAATTGTTAGGATCTGAGGGTACAGATATTCTCTTTGGAGAATGTTACGTAATTAGAGTCTGGTTGGATGGGACGTAGTTTATATTTGTAGATAGGCAGACCAGCGTTCACGTTGATAATGCTGTCGTAACTTAAGGTTGAAATAAGGCCCTGGATTTGAATTTCGACCACAAAATATAGGAAATAAATCAGAAGAACAATAAATTTTATGATCTGATGTGAAATAAAATTTTATTTAGTGTAAAAAGACGGAACGTTAAAACAAACCTATATTATATTTTCCTGTGTGGTAAACGTCATCATAAAAAATTCAAATAATCAATAACTATTTCAAATGGAAATCAATCTCAACAAAAATGTGCTTTAGTAAGGATATTTTTCACTCTTTTTAATGTGTAGAAGTCAGAAAATATGTAATTTTATATTAATGAATTACATAAAATATATTTAATAATAAATATAATAAAAATTAATTCTTTTAAATATTATTTGGACGAAATTCGTAACTACATAGAATAATCACATATTTCCTTAAAAGTTCTTAAGAGAATGAGAAAAACTTAAGTGGAAACATGTTGCTCAATCTGACAGATTGAACCTCTAGTTACTTAAAATGAAACTTAATTCAGAATTGTAATAATTTATTTCATTCATTAAACTGACACAGAACGGAATATCACAAGAAACGATCGGGTAAGCTGTTACAAGAAATAAATAGTTGGTCTTTGCAGTGGTAACATTGGAATTTCGATCTACACAACAGCTAGAGTGACAACATTTTACAGAATTTTTCTCTGGACTACTTTGGAGTTTACCTGAAATTGAACAGGACCTGATTCTAACAGACTGCTTCAAGTTTAAAATTATGAACCACAATTATTTGGAAAAATTATTTTGTTTCCAACTAAGAGCGTCCGTGTGTACACTTCAGGGAAACAAGATCAAATATTACACAAATCCCAAAAATACATATATATGTTAGGGAAACATGTGTAGGTAATCTCTCAGACCGGTAGCGGGTGAATGTGAAATTCAAATTCAGGTCGTTCCCTGAGTAAATATTTCGGTGTGATGTTGATGACAACTTCAGTAACACAAAGAAACAAACAATCAATCTCCTAAATTTCAATTCCAAATTAAGTATAAGAGAAATACTCTGGAAAATACCGCAAAAGATATATGTGCACAAAGAGACATAAAAAAATTGAAAATTGAAAATTAAAATCCCTTCAATTCACACAGCCGTGGGTCAAACACGCTATTTGGCTGCAACTTCACAATCCGCCTTTATTCTCGCTCTGTCGAATTCCACAATTCAATTAATTCGAAGACGACAAAACCCGATCAAGTGTATTTCAAATCAGTGCATATTTAATCACTATTTTCTGATTAGATTATTATTCCATACAAAATTTGCACATTGTACGTATTACAAATAGTAAGCACTTTGTCATAAAGAACTAAAATACTTCAGTCCGTCTCTGATGTGTCACATGAACTAGAGAACTATTTCCCAGCTCTTACCATCCTATCTATTATATGTATAGATATTTAAACTTATTGCTGTTGGCACGTGAACTGGCTGGCGGTTTGTAGTGACCAAGTACTGTGCCATAGTATGCCATGATTAAAAATTGCTTACCAAAAGACCCATTATCAAATTCAAATTATTTTGTGTAACACGCGACTGTACAACAATTCGACCATAAAACAGATGACACTTAGAAACCAACCCATCAATAGGATATAGAATGCAGGTTGCATGTGATACAGGTTGAAGCTGTAATATCCATCAAGGGGGTGAACAATAGCTATCTTATGAGAGATTAATTTAATCAAGTAAAGGCGAAACGAAAACCAGTAGTTGTACAGACCTGCTTCAACCACACGATCAATAATTATATTAACTCGCCCCATTAGAGGATCTGCATGAAACATTATCATTGCTAGGCCGGTATTATAAACCACACCGTCTTCCAACCTGCACAACAAGGGTTCAGAGTTCTCGCCAACATAATCGCCATTAGCGCACTTTCCTTCAGCAAACATATCAGGGATCAAAATTGAAACATTCTTCTGATATAATGCCAGTTCACACAATTCACTTTCGATGGATAAACCAGTCTATTCCTTTTCAGTTTGGATGCATTTCTTTCGTCACCATTATCGGCAATGTAATCGTATCCTGTTGCGCAGAACAGTTTAATGCCTGAGGCAAAAATCTCATCCATATTTTGAATTTGTGTTTTGTACCCGGAGTCAATAAGTAGCGATGTGAGAAATGCTTGAAACTCTGTGCTGAAAGCCAGACAGAAAACCACCCATGCGATGAAGAAGGAACGTAGTGACGGTGCGCGTGGCATCGTTGACACTGACACCCATAAAATTACAGCCCAGAGGTTGGTCAACGAACTTGACAGCGTCTTGTAACTTTGCCACTCCAACGTGCAGCTGTATCGCCCAATAAGTGTACACAAAACGGCTGCTATCACAATCGATACCATCAGATATAACCACAGTTCGAAAGAGAATATTCTAAAGACGCTGCTCCATCTTGGATATTTGACAGAACACGGTACATACCAGCGGACTTTCATCATGAAGTAGGTATTTGTGGAATCAAAATATGATTCAGACAAATAATCTGTTCCCAAACCACCTAAAGCTATGTAACCTTTCTTTGAAACCATTGCACCCATTACATCTACCCAATTTACCTCTATTTCAAAACGCGTTGCTACAGTTACAAGACTGATATTCATATTCATCTGTTGCAAATCGAACATTAGTAAAGAAATCTCAACACCTTTTATATCGGTCCGAATATTACCTTTGGAATCATTGAATGGAAAATAAGTCGTTTTAAATTACCAATGACCGTCCTTTACAAACGCTCTCATAGGACATCCATTGAAGCTGTTACTGATCTTTGGTGGGAACAAGTCAGTGTTCTTGGTGAAGTGCCCTTGTGCAGAAATAACCCAACTGTCCAGTAAGGTGATATCATTCACCTCAGTACAACGACCTGAATTCTGATATTGAAACCAATTGTACACAACCAATGGGATGCCTTTTTTACATCGTTAACTTTTATCGGTCTGCTATATAAAGTGTGTATTACATCATGTTTTAGGCTTAGGACGATGCAGTTGTATATTCCCAGTTTTGAGAAATGATCAAATATATCCATCTGTTGTGGCACAGAAAATTCATTTGCTCCAGCCACAACAATTCGAGCTTCAGAATTCCATAACTTTGTGTGTCTGAAATTTTTTTCAGCTAACCCATTAATTTCAAACTTAAAGTTTTTATATTCTCATCCGGTATTAATATAATGTAACTGCCATTTCTATCTACGAAGTCTGATTTTTCGGGTATGCTAATATTACCATCAACATTAACAACGGCAGGCCAGATAGCAGTTCTGTGAATCTCTGCAATCAGTTCCTGCTGAACATCTCGGTAGGTGGCTGGCGATGATATCACCAGTGATCGTCCTGGTGCGAAATATCTGTGGCTGATGTATGACAGACAGCGCACCAAGTGGATTTCTTGTAATGTCAGGGACGTAGTCGGCAGCATTTTACCGTTTGTAATGTTACTGGAGAGCATTAGCATCAACAGGATGTCCAACAATTTTTCAATCTGCAAGAAACCCAACACACTGTCAGCAACTCCTTACCCAACATTTCTCTGTTTATTTTATTATGTTCTATTCCTTTAATATGAAACGTGAATATGACGTTCTCCCCAATATAGTACATATATTAACATACGTGTTCCTATCTCATTTTTCAGATTAATTTAAACGGTAAATTTTTAGGGAAGTTTCTGTCGTTATGCACCGGTTTATTGCACACCTTGTTTACCTAAATCGTTACTCGTTTCTACTATTTTTGAAGCAAATTCCTACTGGATTTCTGAGCGTAAGTTTACCTTAGTTTTCTTCCGTATAATAAATTCCCGTTAACACACGTTTTATCTTTTCTCCGCTTGTTAAATTTTATTGTCCGTATTTTGTGTGTTGATATTATGGGTATGATGTTGAAACCAAGATGCAATCGTCGCAGTGGATGGGGAGAGGGTCTCCTGGACCAAAATACACGGATGTTCCGACAAAGTTCAAAGTGATAATGGTTGTGGTTTTCGATTGGAAATGTATTGTCCATCATTAGCTTTGTACCACGTGGTTCGATGGTAAAGAAACAGTTATACCAGGAAATGTTAACGCTTTTGAGGGATGTCGTGTGCAGGAAGAGGCCTGAATTGTGGGAAAACCAGACTTCGATGTAGCACCACAAAAATGCGCCGGCTCACGCGTCGCTCCTCATCCGCAGTTATGTGGCAAAATTTCAGACATCCGTTGTGCCACATCCAACATATTGTCCGGACTTACCCCGAGCAGAATTTATTCTGTTTCCAAATCTTGAAACAAATTTGAAAGGAAGTCTTTTCCAAACCAAAAATGAAGTAGAGGAAAATGCGAAAAGAATATTGCGCGCCATCACAGTTATTGGGTTCCAGGAAAGATTGCAATAATGGAAGAAATGTTGACAACGGTGTATCGCCAGTAGAGGAGACTACTTTGAAGTGGACAGTGCTTAAAAAGGGGAAACTGAGCAATAAAAGCTTTAAAACAAACGTTCGGATTTTTTGAACAAACCCTGTAAAGAATAAATTTATACGTTTTATTTTTTTAAATAAAAATTCATTTCCTCCTTCTCTGTTGAATTAATTCTAAGAGTAAACCAGAAAATTTGGTCCGTGTGTTTTAATCTTTATACTTCCAAATGTAAAATTTTCAAGTATTGTGAAATCAGATACAATTTAACAAAATTTATCAAAAAGAGATTTTGCTGAAAATTATCCCTTACAAAATGTTTACCAAGTTGGTTTAATTGACCTAATTTCTTCACGAATGGAACCTTGTTTATTTTCAAGTCGAAAGCCTGAGAAGTCAATATTTCAATGTGTTGATCGGAAATCAATTATCTGTGACTTTACTGGATAAAAAATGGCCTTTGTTGAGGAAAATATTGTTTCTGCTCCTGACATAATTTAGGATCATATTTACAGGAAATGCACAACATAAGAGAAAGCACGTCTTGCACAGTTAATAAGAAAATCTGTTTTCTACAGAGATATGAAATGAAAATTTATGTTATTTTCGATAATGGGACAATATTAGTGTGATTCGCAAGTCAAGTCTACAGAATTAGGATTTCCAAACAACCAAAGGATAATTAGAAATAATTTTTTCATAATAAGATACGCGGAAAGAAAAATGTGGTAATTTGGGTACTGGATATAAACGGTTAATTTTTGTACATGCATAGGCTTATAAAATTGATCCTGTAATTCCTTTCAAAATCTGTGCAAATAAATTGCAGTACTCAGTAGTTAAAGAGGTATCAGTTTAGCAGTTAAACGGATATCACGTTAGATTCAAAACAATTTTATTTTTTACAACTTTACTACGACTCTTAATTGATTTATTGATTTATTGTTTGATTGACTGATTGATTTGCATTTGACTTCGGGGCCTGTCAGCCCTGTTGGTCCTCGGCCTTGAATAAAACGGGCCCTTTGTGCCCCATATCGAATCATGGGAGCCACGTAACCTTACTACAGTTCCAGATGGCCCCCAATCCGAAACTCCTAATATCCTCCGGCTCAAAGAAAAAGGATCTCAAGTTCGCATGTCTGAGTAAGGTCAAAGCTTCACACTCACAAAGAATGTGAGACGAGGTTTCCTCTCTCGTCCTGCAATTACTACACAAGGAGCTGTCAAGTAGCCCTAGAAGTTAAAGATGTCTCCTCAAGGTGTTATGACCCTAAGAAGGCCAGTTACGACAGCCAGACCACAACATCAGCCATTATATAAGTTAAATAAATCAATTATAATAAGTAAATAAATGCAAAAGCAACCGCAATTTCCTTCTAATCTGATATTAGTTATAAAGGTAAAGTTACACACAAAATCATACTGACTACCTTCCAAGAATATCACCCGCGACAACTTACTATAGCGCAATACTATTGCCTGCAGTCATTATATCTTCATACAGAAGACAACCCAACATCTCAACTCAGTATATACACCAGAACGTATACAGAATAGCCCAAAGAAACCAAGGATATCACGTAATTTTTATTGATACATCCTTGAGTTTAATTCTTCTTAAATATTGAAATTTATCTAACAACAGGTTAAACAAATGTAATACGAGGTATCGTAGCCAACAAGTTTATCAATTGAACATGTTTAACTTTATAAAAATTAGCCTGAAGATGGTTTTTTAAGCGAACCGAAACATGTAGTTGAAACGATATGATTTTAATAAATTACTTAAATAAATATGTCAGACAACAATTTACACATTTTATATTTCCATATTACAGTGTAAGACTGACTAGACACCTGCTGATTTTCTATTCCATAAAACCAGGTTTTTAATATTTGATCATTACCAAAAAATACCTGAGGAATATCTGCGTTTCATTCCACTCAAAACGCCCCTCCCCCAGAATCGCTCAATAAGTCGTTCTACCAAATTTCCTAACATAATTCAGATATATGAAACACTGCGTTATTACATTTTTCGATTCGTAAGGAATCACCATTCTGCAGTTCTTAAAAGATATTTAGAAAATCAGCACTTTTAATTTACCTGCACATTTATTTTAAAGGAATCTGAAAGGGGATCTTAAATCAGAATATATTAAACTTAGTTGTTTGACTGAAGTACTTGTACTGTTGTTTAATTCACTTTCTATATTCTGTAACACAGCGAAATTTGAAGAGGCGTCGTACGTTTCTTCATGTGCCATGCCACAGAACCGCTATGATGTGGGGTTGAGAATTTTGACCTTATATAGCGAGAAGCTTACAGGGTTTGTACACTATACGTGGCAACAGAATGATACTTCTTCTTCGGAAATGTCTATTGTTTTGAAATTATTTTAAGCTGATAAATTTGCCAAAATATATTCCAAGCCCTTGGGTGTTAGCAATAATAGTTCTTAAATATCTGTAATATAGAGTGCTCAAGGGATCTTCCGTGCTGCAAGCCGATTTGACCACCAGCCTTGATATTATATTAAATTATTCAACGTGACCAGAATGGTTCGTTGGGAGAATTTTTAAATTTATATAATTTTCAAATATTTGCGTCTTCTTGTAATTGCCTAGTGTTCATATATCAGGACTGTTCGGCCTGAGTTTTTGATAACAAACTATGCAGACAAAAGTTGTGTTGTTATGCACATACTGCGAATAGATTATTGTGACATACAGCAGTAATTAGACAAAATTGCAGCTTGAATCCAGTGATTTTTTCTTTAACATTAAACCTGCAGTGACTTCTTAAGCTTTACTTATTTCATAAAAGTTATTACGAAGTTACGTATAGCCAGAAGATATTAGAATTCCCGTAGCCAAACTGACCTGAACGGGAACCCCTCAACTTCCAGTAAAAATTGGGAATCAGATATATTTGCCGGGGTAAATTGGCCAGGTGGTGGTGTTAATCTCCCAAAATTATCATTTCGGAGATTAAAGAAAGCGTAAAGCTAAAATTTTACTCCACTTCTGGTACTTCATGCCCACTTATGAAGTTTAGTTTGGTTATATAATTGTGCAGTGCTTTATTGAATTATGAAAGTATTTAAGTGTTTTGCTTAATTTTGTAAATAATCAGATATTACAAATTTTTAACCTTATTACTGTAAGCCTATGAGCTGCTTACAAAATAAATCTCACTGCTGTACGAATTCGATTCTGAAGACCAACCCAATTAAGTTCCGACAATTACGTGAAGAGTCGAGCAGATTAAAGAACAAACCAAAAGGAATATAAAAAGGCAAATCACTTTGTGCCATGTTTAGACACAAAGAAAGGATTTACTGAATAGTACATGCGAAGTGCCTGATTCCAAGTGAACCTGAACACTGCAAGATTCATGCACTGGTCTGATTCAGTAACGTAACATGGTTAGTCTGGATGATTCTGCATGAAATTTTCAAAAAAACAAATCAAATTTCTCCTTATACTTTCGGTGTGAAACTCAGGACCTCAAGACCTGTTTATCAGGATTAATTCCACAAAGCCTTCGCCTTGAAGAGCAGGTAACTTTAGTCTGTCTAAACCTAAGCTATAACACGTGGGCGTAGATCAGTGTGTTTCTACAGAGAGAGAGAGAGAGAGATGCCACTATGCAGTTTTCGTCACCTTAGGCAGCAGCTGCTTATCAAGTGACTGAGGTAGGACTGACGGAATGTTTTTGAGACTCGCACTGAAGATTCTCATTTGCAATGACGGGGACTTTGTGAATGTAACTTTAACATACAATGGTCTTTGATCTTATAAATCCATGCGGTTTCTACAGCGGTGTGTACATAGCCTGTGGGCAATTGTGATGAGACGCCGTGTAATTTGGTAGAAGTTGATCGGTATCTGCCTTCATATCGGAGAAAGGAAGATATTTATATATTATGTTTGTTTTCTTTACTATATATATATATATAATATTTCCCGAGATAAGTTTTCAAAATTAAATTTTCGAATGAATAATGTCATTCCCTTGCTACTTATGTGACCAAATAAACGAGAAAAAATGTATAAAAACTTCCTACTAACCTGTCAATATCACAGTGCACAACAGCGTACCGCTGAACAGCAACATCCTCAATTGTGCATTTATACTTCACCGTGTTGCGTTTTACGTGAACACTAAACTGCCATGTGACTGTTATTAGGTAGGTTTACTGTGACATAGTTCCTTCTGACCGACATTTACTTATCACCACACAAAGTGTCCTGGGCAGATATTTCGTAGCACATGCAGCAACTTAGTTCATACCAGCAACAATTTCACTTTAAATTTAAACAGAAATTATAATTGAACGCATTTTATATGTATGTCAATCGCTGTCTACATCCAAACATATATTTGAAACTTTTATATCGAAATGGTAACCTGTACTTGTAACGAGGTTGTGTAAGTTGCTTGCTAGAAATAATTTCGTAGTAGGATAAGAAAGGTTTTTATGTATGAAAGTCGTGTCAACATTGCCATTTCTAACAAGGCGAAAACAAGGAAAGACGAGAGAAAAATCAGACAAAAAAATTTAAAATAAAAAATAGTTACTTTTCTTTTAAAAACCATTCATTAGTTGAATTTTGTCAATACACGTGTGTTTGTAATATTTCTGAACACGTCTCTACTGAGGATATTTAAATGTAAAACGGAAAATAGGTAAGTGCTTAATAAGCGAAATCGTTAGTTGTGAACTTTAACAAACACCAAAGCCGATCTCAATGGCCGCTCGGTCTAAGGCGTGGGCTGGCGGCCATTCGATTAATGGGACTTTGGGTTCAAATACCGACAACAGAGTGGATGTTTGTCTCTTGTGTCTGTTGTGAGTTATCAGTTATCACTCTCTACATCGGGCTGATCACTAGTCAAGAGGTGTCCTACCAAATGTGGTGGTTCTGAATGTAATCATGAATCTTCGATAATGAGGAACACATCGACCTTGGGGATCTTGTTTCATAGTAAAGAAAACAAACATAATTTGGGGAAAAAAACATTCTGGGAAGGAGATATGTAAAATGGCTCTCGAATTAATAGTGTAAATAAAATTAGTTAACTTCTGATTCAGTTAAAATTTCTAATTAATTTGAACTAAAACGTGTGTCGTTCCATGGATATTAAACATTCTGACATAATAACATAAAGTTACATTTTTTGAGGTACTTTGTAGCACAGAAGCGCGCAACAACTTATAGACTATAAACGAAAGCTGTCATTTGTGAAATTATATTTTACGAGTAATTTGTTCTTGTGAGTGAAATTCCACAATAATTTAATAGACACATTTTCAAACAGAAGAAAGAACTGAAATCATTAATTACTTTAGATAGGGAAGGATTTTTCTAACTCCTGTAGTTTCCCAACTTCCCAATAAATCACCCCCTTTTAAAGAATGTCTGATGAATATTGCCTTCAGTACATAACCCGAATAATGCTGAGTTGCTTTAAATTAATAGTATATATTTTCTTCTTAACTTGCCAATTCAGACTTTTAAAATAACCACTTTATTTTGCTTTTCTGCCATAATTCCGTCATTGGTTTTAGCGCCTCTATTACATGAAAGAAAAATAAAACCAATTTAAAACCTTGAACATAAGCGGAAAAACGCCTGTAAATATCTTTTATCGTTCTTTCAAAAATACTCATTCCTTTCACCCAAAACTTCCGTCCTTCGGTGCCTAACATATTTCGGTTTTGCGTGACGAATTGTCTCATTCAAATGGCACTGCACACTGTTGACATCTGGTAGAAACTTCCTACAAAACGTAATAAATTTCCCATCTGTTGATCATACCCAGATTACTCGAAACAGCTGTTTGAAATATGCAAACGACGTGATTTATTCTAAGAATTATCGAGCGATTTGAAGGAGAGAGTCTCATTACATATAACAGTTTACATAATAAGTTGATAAATAAGAAAATGTTTATTTTATATACAATTAAGTTAGCATGTTTTCTTGAAAATTCTGCAAATTCAAATAGTCATTTATTTTGAACATCACCTTGCAGCAGTCCATGCA
>Ga0123357_10010638_pt1 | contig 11722 bp, 11 predicted proteins | sample TergutEmb28metaG_FD_89873 | JGI IMG/M metagenome (GOLD analysis project Ga0123357, IMG submission 89873) | Embiratermes neotenicus P4 segment gut microbial communities from Petit-Saut dam, French Guiana - Emb289 P4 | ecosystem: Host-associated > Arthropoda: Insects > Digestive system > Gut ...
AAAATTCTCATCACCAAAAATCTTGTCTAAAATATCTACTCGGATATATGCGTTGGCATGCCAATCACAATGCAAAAAAATAGTCCCTGTTTGTTTCAAAATTCGGTGCATTTCAACAACACGCTCTTTGAGCCATGCAATATAATGTTCAATTCCTCCTGCCCAACGGTCTTGAAATGAGCGCACTTCACCGTCATCGCCCCAAATGACTTCATAGTTGCGGTTGCTGAAAAATGGTGGGTCAAGATAGATTAAATCTATCGTTTCGCTATCCATCGCTCTCATAATGTCGATGTTGTCGCCTAATATTAACTTGTTTATTGACATTGAAACCTTATTTAAAGTTGATTGCAAAGATAACGTTTATTTATTACATAAACCGAATTTCATTTGAATTTATTTTTGCAAAAAATAATCGTATGAAGAAGCGTATCAATTTATTAAGGTACAACTTCTTCACATATTTTCGGAAGAAAACCTGAAAATGCAAATGAAAATATAACTTTAGCACCTCATCAGTAGTTATTTCGCTTGTAATTACGTCTAAATAGTGAATACATTCATTAATATAGGTATATATCTGTATTACAAAATATTATGTTATTATATTATTTTGAATTAATCTAAACAATGGTTAGCGGATGAATTTATTTCTTAAAAAAAATACGAATTAATAAATCTTGTTTTACCTTTGTACGATAAAATATGAATATAAATTTAAAAACGAATTAAAAAATGGCTCACGTAATTACAGATGATTGCATTGCATGTGGCAGTTGCATCGATGAATGCCCTGAAGGCGCTATTTCTGAAGGCGATATCTATAAAATTGATCCGGATATGTGCACCGATTGTGCGACATGTGTGGATGCCTGTCCGTCGGAAGCGATTATTCAGGGATAGGTTAATACACCGTTCAACTAATACAAAAGAGGCTGTTTTCATGATGAAAACAGCCTTTTATTGTATTATTATCAAAAAAAGATTTAACCTTGCATAAAATTCTTTGTTTGTTTCAAACAAATTAATTAATTTTGCGATTTCGTAAGATACGAAAATGAACAAATCATATATATGCCCAGCACAAAGAAAATTAACAACGCGCTAATTTCCGTTTTTAATAAAGATGGACTTCATAACATTTTAGAAAAATTACACGATGGTGGAGTTAACTTTTATTCGACCGGCGGTACGCAGGAATATATCGAATCCTTGCATTATCCTTGTCAGTCGGTTGAAAGCCTGACCGGTTACCCTTCTATTTTGGGTGGCAGAGTTAAAACGCTGCATCCCAAAGTGTTTGGTGGAATATTGAATCGCAGGGATAATGAGAGCGATAAGCAGCAAACAGCACAGTACGGAATACCGGAGATTGATCTGGTAATTGTGGATTTATACCCTTTTCAGGAAACCGTTGCTTCCGAAGCGGACGAAGAGGAAATCATTGAAAAAATCGACATCGGTGGAATTTCGTTAATTCGTGCAGCTGCAAAAAATTTTAACGATGTAATTGTCGTTGCCTCTAAGGAACAGTACGCGCCCTTAGAAAGTTTATTATCCGAAAATGGCGTCCAATCTACCTTGGAAGAACGAAAATGGTTTGCTAAAGAAGCTTTTGCGGTAACTTCCGCTTACGATACGGCTATTTTTAATTATTTCGACAATGCGGAAGGCTCGTGTTTCCGGTTTGCCGAAGATGACGCTAAAATTTTGCGCTACGGAGAAAACCCGCATCAAAAAGGCGTTTTTTACGGTAAATTTGAAGCGTTGTTTGAACAATTGCAGGGGAAAGAAATTTCTTATAACAATTTGCTTGACATAGAAGCTGCCGTTACCCTGATTTCCGAATTTGACGAATTGACGTTTGCTATTCTGAAACATAACAATGCTTGCGGAATTGCTTCCCGCCCGACGGTAAAAGAAGCATGGAATGCAGCTTTGGCCGGCGATCCGGTTTCAGCCTACGGAGGCATCCTGATTTGCAATGCTTCGATCGACAGGGAGGCGGCAGAGGCGATTAACGGTCTTTTCTTTGAAGTAATCATCGCTCCCGATTACGATACCAACGCGCTTGAAATTCTGATGCAAAAGAAAAACCGGATTATTTTGATTCAAAAGGCGAATTTGCAGCCGAAATCCCAGTTCCGCTCTTTGCTGAACGGTGTTTTAGCGCAAGACAGGGACGTTAGTATTCAAACGGAAAACGATCTGACAACCGTTACGCTGAAATCGCCGGACAAACGGGAAATCAACGATTTGCTGTTTGCGAATAAATTAGTCAAACATACCAAATCGAACGCCATTGTTTTAGCGAAAAATAAACAGCTTTGCGCCGGCGGAACCGGTCAGACTTCGCGGGTGGACGCTTTGAAACAAGCCATCGAAAAAGCTAACGCATTCGATTTTAACTTAGAAGGAGCCGTAATGGCATCCGACGCCTATTTCCCTTTTCCCGATTGTGTGGAAATAGCTGGAAATGCTGGAATTACCGCTGTTATTCAACCGGGCGGTTCAAAAAGAGATAATGAATCAATAGAATATTGTAATACACATAATATGGCGATGGTTATGACGGGCATCCGCCATTTTAAACATTAAAAAAGATTATGGGATTATTTTCATTTACTCAAGAAATAGCAATGGATTTAGGTACGGCGAATACCATCATCCTTTGTAATGGGAAAATAGTAGTGGACGAACCATCGGTAGTCGCCTTAGATGATCGTAGTGATAAAATACTGGCTATCGGAAAAGAAGCGCAACGGATGGAAGGTAAAACGCCGGCAAAAATAAAAACCATTCGCCCGCTTCGCGATGGCGTAATAGCTGATTTTAATGCAGCAGAGCAAATGATTCGCGGATTAATCAAAATGGTCAATCCGAAAAATCATTTTTTCTCGCCGTCGTTGCGAATCGTAGTATGTATCCCCTCCGGAAGCACGGAAGTTGAAATTCGCGCCGTCAGGGATTCTGCCGAACATGCAGGCGGCAGGGACGTGTATATGATCTACGAACCGATGGCGGCTGCTATGGGAATTGGTCTTGACGTCGAAGCCCCCGATGGAAACATGGTGGTCGATATCGGAGGCGGAACGACCGAAATTGCCATCATATCGTTGGGAGGCATTGTTTCCAATAAATCAATCAGGGTTGCAGGCGACGATCTGACCGAAGATATTATTGAATACATGGGACGCCAACACAACATGAAAGTTGGCGAACGTACGGCGGAATTGATTAAAATCAATGTTGGATCGGCGCTCGTGAATCTGGAAGAGCCGCCCGAAGATTATGTCGTTTATGGCCCCAACCGTATGACCGCTTTGCCGATGGAAGTGCCGGTTTCTTATCAGGAAATCGCTCACTGTCTGGATAAATCCGTTTCTAAAATAGAAATGGCGATTTTGAGCGCTTTGGAAAGTACGCCTCCCGAACTGTACGCCGACATTGTTCGCAACGGGATTTACCTTGCCGGCGGAGGCGCGCTGCTGAAAGGATTGGATAAACGGTTGTCCGATAAAATCAATATCGCATTTCATATTGCAGACGATCCTTTGCACGCCGTAGCAAAAGGAACGGGAATTGCATTAAAGAACATTAACAAGTTTAATTTCCTTATAAGATAGTTGAAGAATTTATTCAATTTCATTCTCAAGCAAGTACACTGGCTGCTATTTTTCGTTCTAAGCGCTTTTTCGTTGTATTTGTTGGTTCATAACAGCGAATTTCAACGAAGCAAATATTTGGCGGTTTTTCAGGATGTAGCGGGGTGGGCGTATTCTGTTTCCAGCAGTATGCAATCCTATTTGAATCTGAAAACGACCAATTCCGATTTAATGCAGCGAATTGCTGTATTGGAGGAAGAAGTACAGGGATACAAAAAGGAACTGGAAAATCAATCCGACCGGATGCTTCCGGATACCATTCAGTTCGGACTTGATCAAACCGTTTATCAATATACGCCTGCTCGGGTGATTCACAATGAGATATTCGGACCGAACAATTATATCTTATTGGATAAAGGACAAAAAGATGGCATTACAGAAGATATGGCGGTCACTTCCGTAAAAGGAATTGTTGGAGTTGTTGTGACTGTATCCACTCACTTTTCACGGGTTCTTCCGCTGCTAAACGCCAGCTCCCACACCAGTTGTGTAATAAAGAACAAGCGGTTTTTCGGGTCGTTGTTCTGGGATGGAAAAGATCCCCGTTACATTTATTTAAGTCAATTGCCCAGCCATACTTTGTATTCGGTTGGCGATACGATTGTGACCAGCGGCTATTCCGCTTCTTTCCCCGAAGGAGTTCCCGTTGGAGTTATTGAAGAACCGCTCAAACGGAAAAATGAGGAATATAATTCGCTTAAAATACGTTTATTTACTGACTTCAGTACGTTAAACGAAGTATATATTATCCGAAATCCGCTTCGGGACGAACAGCTAAATATTGTGAAAGGAGCAGGTGTAGAATGAAAAAAGTATCTTTCCGGTTATTTTTATTATTTATCTTCCTTGTATTTTTGCAGGTATGGTTATTCGGCAATATTCATTTATTCGGACTTGCCACACCTTTATTATATATCTATTTTTTAATTAAACTGCCGGTCAACATGAATCGGGATGCCGTATTGAGCTTATCCGCTTTGTTGGGGCTTATCATCGATATCTTCAGCGGTACGCTGGGATTAACGATGTTCGTGATGGTTATCGTTGGTTTTTTCAGGTACTATTTGTTAAAATTATTTGCGCCAAGAGATATTTTCGACGATTCCATACCTTCTTTCTATACCTTTGGAAAATCAGTATTTATACGATATGCAGGAGTTGTCGCATTTATTCATATATTTCTGCTGTATTCGATCGAATCATTTTCACTATTTACGCCATGGTTGCTTTTTTTACGTATAATAAGCAGCTTTACCTTAACAATTTTGCTTATCTTTGCCTTCGAAAGTGTAAATTTTGATGCATTTAAAAAGTGAAAAGGGAATTTTTGGATTCGGGAAAAAGGAGAAAATACATTACTTATGCTATTTGCTTGCTGATAGTGATTTATATTTTTCAGTTATTTAAATTGCAAATCGTTAATAAGGACTATAAACAATGGGCAGACAGCAACGCATTCCTGAACAGAAAATTATATCCACCGCGAGGCGTGATGTACGACCGGAACGGGAAATTGCTGGTTTACAATCAGCCGGCTTACGATGTAATGGTTATAAGCCGTGAAACAAAACAAATGGATACGCTTGCCTTTTGTCGCGCCGTTAATATTTCCATTGAAAAATTCCGTCAAAAACTTGCCGATGTAAAAAATCTGAAAATCAATCCCGGCTATTCCTCCTATACGCCGCAAACCTTTCTTACCCAGTTGGGAAATAAGGAATATGGCATTTTACAGGAATCGCTCTATAAATTTCCGGGATTTTACATACAAAACAAAACTGTTCGGGAATACAGCTATCAAAATGCCGCTCATGTTTTAGGTTATATTGCTGAAGTTGATAAAGATAATATGGCTAACGACGCCTACTATGACCGTGGAGATAACATTGGTAAAACCGGTGTCGAAAAACAGTACGAACCCTATTTGCGAGGAACGAAAGGGATCGAAGTTTTGCTAAGAGATGCACATGGACGTATCAAAGGGAAATATGAGAATGGCATTCACGATCAGGATCCGATTCCGGGTAAAGATTTAACGCTTTCAATTGATGTCGATTTGCAAGCCTACGGAGAAGAATTGATGAAAAATAAGCTGGGAAGCATTATCATGATCGAACCGAAAACGGGAGAAATCCTGTGCATGGTTTCTTCGCCGACTTACGACCCGTCGATTTTGGTTGGAAGCCAGTTTAGCGATAATTATTCCAAATTAGCGAGCGATCCTTATACGCCGTTAATCAACCGTGCGCTCAACGGCTCGTATCCTCCGGGGTCAACTTTCAAGCCATTGCAAGCGTTGGCGTTTTTGGAAGAAGATATTATTACTCCGGCTACTTCCTACACCTGTAATGCTGGATTTCCCTTAGGAAGAGGACGACCGGCCTGCCACCGGCACGCTTCGCCTTTAGCATTGGTTCCGGCTATCGGAAATTCGTGTAATTCCTACTTTTGTTGGGGTTTAGTAGCTATGCTTGATAATAAAAAATACGGTTCCATTCAAAATGCGATGAATAAATGGAGGGATTTGATGGTTGCACAGGGTTATGGACGTACATTAGGCGTTGATTTGCCCGGCGAGAAAAGAGGAACTATTCCCAATGGAGAATTTTATGATAAAGTATTTAAAGGCCGACAATGGGTTCCGTTAAATGTAATATCTATTGCCATTGGACAGGGGGAAATAGAAGCTACTCCGCTTCAAATTTGTAATTTTGCCGCTACGGTTGCCAATCACGGGTATTTTTATACGCCGCATGTTGTCAAGGGAATCAAAGATACGCCCGAAGATTCGCTCTATGTGATGCGAAAATATACCGGCATCAATGCCGAAAACTACGGAACGATTGCCGATGGAATGCGGTGGGCGGTCGATGGTCCGGGCGGAACTTGCCATGCAGCCGACCTGCCGGATATTGAAGTTTGCGGGAAAACGGGAACTGCTCAAAACAAAGGAAAAGACCATTCGATTTTTATGGCTTTTGCTCCGAAAAACGACCCCAAAGTAGCCATATCGGTTGTTGTTGAAAATGGTGGATTTGGCGCTACTTATGCTGTTCCTATCGGACGGTTGATGATCGAAAAATATTTGAATGGAACCATTTCCGACTTTTCACGTGGAATGTTTGAAGATAGAATAAAGAACGCTGTAATTTTACGCAATGCCTTACCGAAAAAGTAATATATGGCTTAGCCTCGACTGGTGGACTGTCGCTATTTACTTGCTGCTGGTAGTTGCAGGATGGCTCAACATTTATGCTTCCAGCTACGATTTCGATCAGGTGTCGATCTTCAATCTGTCGGGTAGGGCGGGGATGCAAATGATTTGGATTCTTACTTCACTTGCCATCGGCTTTTCCCTTTTAATGATCGATAGCGACTGGTACGATATTTTTGCTTATTGGATTTATGTTTTTGTTATCTTCTTATTAATCGTTACCATCGTTTTTTCGCACGACATACGAGGCTCCCGTTCGTGGTTGGTTATAGGGCCTATCCGTTTTCAAGCGGCTGAATTTGCCAAGTTTGCAACGGCATTAGCTGTCGCCCGTCTGGTAAGCAGTCACGATTTCAGATTAACCCGTTTGAAAGATTTTGCCAATGTCCTGTTGCTCTTTTTCATACCGATGGGATTAATTGTACTGCAAAAAGAAACCGGTTCCGCACTGGTCTTTTTAGCCTTTCTTTTGGTTCTGTATCGCGAAGGAATGTCGGGATTCATTCTTTTTACGGGATTTTGTTCCATTTTGTTTTTCGTTATAGGAATCCGTTATGGCGATGCTTTATGGGGAGAAACCTCGTTGGGAAAGTTAGCCGTGCTTTTTTTAATTATTCCTTGCAGCAGTCTTATATTGTTCGACTACGAAAAGGGGTGGCGTTATGTAAAATACATCCTTTTAGGGTCTTTTGTTTTAATCGGACTTGCGCTGATTAGTACCTCATTTTTCATTTTTGATTTATGTTTAGTGGTATTGGCAATTATTGCAATCATAATCATAACATTATTGTTCCTGTTCCTTAAAAATAGAGAAAAATATTACTTATACGTTGCCGGCTTTGCTATTTATTCCGTAGCGCTTTTATATTCTGTTGATTACGTTTTTGACGAGGTGTTAGAGCCGCATCAAAAAACGAGAATAGAAGTTACCTTAGGGATGATTGACGATCCGAGTGGCGCCGGATATAATGTCAATCAATCGAAGATAGCCATTGGTTCGGGTGGTTTTTTAGGAAAAGGATTTTTAAATGGTACTCAAACTAAATTGAAATATGTGCCGGAACAGGATACCGATTTTATTTTTTGCACGGTAGGGGAAGAGCAAGGATTTGTCGGATCTACACTCGTTTTGCTTTTGTTTTTAGTTTTGATTATCCGTCTTCTGTTTTTAGCCGAAAGGCAGCGCTCTACATTTATAAGAGTGTATGGATACAGCGTAGTTGCAGTTATCTTTTTCCATGTCGCAATCAATATTGGAATGGTGACCGGCATCACGCCGGTTATCGGCATCCCGTTGCCTTTTTTCAGTTATGGAGGGTCTTCTCTGTGGGCTTTTACCATGCTTTTATTTATCTTTCTTCGGTTGGATGCCTCAAGAAATGAGCGTTTGTAACAATATTTAACTATTATTTATTTGGTATTCTGATTATTATTTATTTTCTTTGTAGCCTCAACAGTTTTAGAATATAAAATTTAAGAATATTTCATGTTAGATAAAACACTTGTTATCCTTAAACCTTCCGCAGTTCAAAGAGAGCTAATAGGCGAAGTTATCCGCCGTTTTGAAAGGAAAGGTTTAATACTTGCCGGACTGAAAATGGTCTGGTTAAGTGACGAAGTACTAAGCGAACATTATGCACACCTGAAAGACAAACCGTTTTTTCAAGCAGTAAAAGATTCAATGAAAATATGTCCGGTTGTTGTGTGTTGTTGGAAAGGGAACGACGCGGTTAAGGTTGTTCGATCGCTTACGGGGGTCACCAATAGTCGTGAAGCATTGCCGGGAACGATTCGAGGCGACTTTAGCATGAGTATGCGTGAAAATATCCTTCATGCATCCGATTCTCAGGAAGCTGCGATTGAGGAATTGCAGCGTTTTTTTAATGACGATGAATTGTTTGACTACAATCTCAGTATGATTTCAAATTTATATGCCGGTAATGAAATCTAATTTTATGAAAAATATCAATTGACAATGGCACAAATAAAAAATACCCTCATAGGAATAGCTTCTCTTTTCCTTTTGGCATTTCCGCTTAGCGTCGTGCAGGCGCAAACCCAGAGTGAGCGAAGTATAACTCAAGAAGAATTAAGTAAATTAAATACGAACCGTAATTTAGTAGCCGACAAAACCACTACAAAGATGGAAACTGCAGCTATTGATTCGCTACAGTTGCAGTATGAGTTGGATGAAGAAGACGATATGTCGCCTGCCGATGATTTGTATGACGGGATATGGGATAATCAATACTTGAAAGTTTATTCCGACGTTACAATTCCGGATACTTTCCGAATTGATCTTTCGAGTTTTGTCATACCTGTTGAAGGGAAAATAACTTCGCCTTTCGGTCCCCGTGGAAGGAGATTTCATTACGGAACAGATTTAAAATTGCAAACGGGCGATACCGTTCGCGCTGCATTTGAAGGGAAAGTAAGGGTGAAACGATACGAAAGAAGAGGTTACGGTTATTATTTAGTACTTCGTCATCCCAATGGATTGGAAACGGTTTATGGTCATTTATCCAAATTTTTAGTAGAGGAAGGAGAAACCATTAACGCCGGTCAGCCGATTGCTTTAGGAGGAAGTACAGGACGCTCCACCGGTTCGCATTTGCATTTCGAGTGCCGTTTTTTAGGACAAGCGATTGATCCCGCTGATGTTGTTGACTTTGCCAACTTCTGCACTTATGACGATTCTTATGTCTTCTTGAAATCCAATATTAACGCTGTAAGCATACACAATGATAACTACGCTCGATACAATAAATTTACAACGCCAAGACATCAATCCATTACTTATCATTGTGTACGGTCAGGCGAAACTTTGTCAAAAATAGCGCAACGGTATGGTGTGCCGGTTAAGCAAATTTGCCGGTTGAATGGCCTTCAACCTGAATCCAAACTGAGGGTTGGGAGTTTTTTACGCTGTTCCTGATTTTTTACCGTCGCCATTTGAACAACTTGTTACTTAGTAACTGAATTATTTTATTCATGAATCAGCCGTTAGCGGAACGAATGCGTCCTACATCACTGGATGATTATGCCGGTCAAAAACAATTGGTCGGAAAAGGAAGCGTACTTCGGAAAATGATTGATTCGGGAAATGTGCCTTCTTTCATTCTCTGGGGTCCGCCGGGAGTGGGAAAAACTACGCTGGCAAAAATTATTTCCAAGCAACTGGATATTCCTTTCTATACCTTAAGCGCTATCAGCTCAGGAGTAAAAGATGTCAGGGAAGTGATCGAAAAAGCGAAGTCAACCGCTTATTTTAACAACAAGCGTCCTGTTCTTTTTATCGACGAAATCCACCGGTTTAGTAAATCCCAACAAGACTCGCTGCTTTCGGCAGTCGAAAACGGTACGATTACTTTGATTGGCGCTACTACCGAAAATCCTTCGTTTGAAGTGATCAGCCCATTGCTTTCCCGTTGTCAGGTATATGTATTGAAAAGTCTGGATGAACAGGACTTGTTGGCTTTGATGCATAAAGCGCTGGAAGAAGATGTAGAATTGAAAAAGAAACCGGTAAAAGTTCTGGAAACAGCCGCTTTGATGCGTTTTGCCGGAGGAGACGCCCGGAAGTTGTTGAATATTTTGGAATTGGTTATTGATGCCGACGACGGATCTGATAATCCGGAAGGAGCTATTCTTATTACCGATACCAAAGTGATTGATCGCCTGCAGGAAAATCCGGTAGCTTACGACAAGGACGGGGAGATGCACTACGATATTATTTCGGCTTTTATCAAATCCATTCGCGGAAGCGATCCCGACGGCGCTGTTTATTGGCTGGCGCGGATGGTTGCCGGAGGGGAAGATCCTAAATTCATTGCCCGCCGCTTAGTGATTGCCGCTTCCGAAGATATTGGATTGGCAAATCCGAATGCGTTGCTGTTGGCAAACGCCTGTTTCGATGCTTTAACTAAAATTGGGTGGCCCGAAGGTCGAATCATCTTGGCAGAGACAACGATTTATTTAGCGACCAGTCCGAAAAGCAACTCCGCATACATGGCTGTTGAAAACGCTTTGGGAGAAGTGAGTCAATCGGGGAATCTTCCCGTACCACTCCACTTAAGAAATGCTCCTACTCAATTGATGAAAACTTTGAATTATCATAAAGGCTATAAATATGCCCATAATTACGAAGGAAATTATGTCAAGCAAGACTATCTGCCGGAAAAAATAAAGGACAAAAAATTCTGGTTTTCCCAAAATAATCCGCAGGAGCTGAAAATACAGGAATTTCTACGGAAATTGAAGGAGTAGATATAGGACAATTTTTCATTTTATATATACGTGAAATTGATTTATGTCCCGAACTTTTTTGTATTAAAATCACTTTTTATCTGATTTTTCTTTTAGTGGAAAAACAAAGTTTGAAAAATATTGATTACTTTTGTGTATATTTTTTAATGAATAAATTATGGCAACGATAACATTAAATTATAACGCAAGGAATGTTCGTGCGCAAAAAACGGTAGAATATATCTTGGCAATGGGTTTTTTCACCACCGAAAAAAAAGTGAAAAAATCGGATTTTGTCCCTGTTACAAACGATGATACTCTGATGAGTAAAAAAGATTTTTTTGCAAAAATAGACCGCTCATTACAAGAGGAAAAAGAGGGTAAAACATATCACAAACTGTCTGCTGAAAGTCTTTCCGAATTTTTGAAAAGAACGCAAAATGTATAAAATTGATTTTACGAAAACAGCAAGGGAAGACGTTTTACGATTGGAAAAGTCAGAACCAAAGTCATTCAAAAAAGTAGAGAAACTTTTATTGGAATTAGAAGAACATCCATATACAGGAACAGGCAAGCCCGAACCACTTAAAGAAGACAG
>Ga0123357_10010639_pt1 | contig 11722 bp, 5 predicted proteins | sample TergutEmb28metaG_FD_89873 | JGI IMG/M metagenome (GOLD analysis project Ga0123357, IMG submission 89873) | Embiratermes neotenicus P4 segment gut microbial communities from Petit-Saut dam, French Guiana - Emb289 P4 | ecosystem: Host-associated > Arthropoda: Insects > Digestive system > Gut ...
AAGCCTCTGACTAGGCCATTGCTACCATTCTCAGGATAGGCCTCTTAACGGCCACAGTAGAGTCGCCCAAACTTACCGCTCGGCTGGGCGCTACTCAAAGTAGTAACGGTACTGTGGACCGCCCCGTGTCATTACATGGATTATTGACAGCGGTGTGGACACAACACACAGGCACTACAGAAATTGGTGACAGCGGCGTAAACAACACCTGAGGTCACTACATCAATACCAACCAAGGTAACGATACCAAGGCTTGGGCGGCTGTTCGCCTGCCTCTCATCGCGGGGGCTCAGGCTCTATCCTAGATCAGTCCATAGAACAAATAGCACCGTAACTGGCTTTTTCCGAGTACTTCTGTTTTTTCCTGTCACTCTTCCGTCACTAAAACAGAAATATTCTGTGGAATGGTGAGGGCCATTGGTGGAACAGTAGCTACCAGTGTACTGACATTGTATTCATCTGCCATAAACGCTGTATAATCTTAGTGGTTATTAGCATTCGTGGGTAAAGCATTTCTCCCTGTCTCTTGCCTTGCAATACTTAGTTACGAAATTTATTTTGTTGCTAGTTGTCATGTCCATGTGATTCTGAAGAACATAAGTTATCTCTACCGTGAAATTTCCCCATGCATTCGCTGTACAAGAGGCCCACAGTCAAAAACGTCATTGCGCAATAAACAGGGCTGCCACAAATATCTGGGTTGGAACAAATTCATTGACCGAAATGTCTGGAAGTTCCCCAGCTACACGCGTCCTGTAGTAAACGTTTTGCTGTCGAAGATGCGCTGTTCGAATTTTCCGTAGAGACTGTTGGCATTGAGGTCAGGTAGAGGAACATGCCTCTGAGGTCTCTGAGATTTAAGGCTCTACCGTATTACACTTGTTTGTTTTACGTTATTTAACACTTGGTGGATTTCAGAGGCCGTTGACTGCCGATTGCGGCATAAATTTACATATGAATAACTGAAGAATAAACTCCAACTAGATGCCACTGATTACTTTATTATGCTTATGTTAGGCTGAAAATGTTTCAGGCACCATTATGTCCATCATTAGGAGCTCAGGACGATAGCGTTGGTTACCACATAGACCGTCTGGTTCTCGAGTTGCTACTGGTTGGAAGTTAAGTGCAGGCAGGATGGATGAGTGTCCGGACCGAAGGCTGTGTTACAGCCTTCGGTCCGGACACTCATCCACTGATAATGGACATAATGGTTCCCGAAACATGTTGAGCCGAACATAAGCATAATAAAGTAATAAGTGGCATCTAGTTGAATTTTATTCTTCAGTTATCAAGATGCACGGTTCAATGCACATCAAATTTCTATATGAATGTTTAGTTTGGAGCACTTGCAAAGAACTGGCCGAGTCTTATTTGAAGGTACCGTATGTGGATACTTGTGGAGGGACTGCGGAAAACCAGCTATACGTAACTGTACGAGTTGATGGACTGCAGAACTTCTAGTTCGCATTAAAAATATGCCCGGTTCAGATGCCGGTCAGGCACTTGCTACCAGATGTAAGGTATTTTGTGGTTTTCCTAACGTTTATGTCTATGTACAAAATTCTTCCCGGTTCGCATTTTAGATTACCCTGCTGTGTCGGAACTTCGGCTGCTGAGAATGTAGTGTGCTTTGAAATAACAAATGAGAAGCATGAAAAATGTCCCTGCAGAGGAACCGCCGTTGTTTGGCAGTGTTGTGGCATGTGGCATGTGGCATGTGTGCGGAAGAACGACCTAGTGGGGGAGAACAATTATTTAAATTATATTCGGTGCACCTGACTGTCATGAGGCAGCGAGCAACAGGTGCCCAATGGTTCCTCGAACATTTTGCTGCGGTGCCCTCGTCGAATGAGTTATAGTCTCTTGCTGTTTCAGTCAAACTGAATACGCTGCCAGCAACATGTGTAGCCGACCGTTACAAGTTGCGGTACCTCAACTGTTTTGAACTCTACAGAATGCATCACACCAGTTTAGAAATTTCGTGATTTTTTGGCGGTGATATTTTATATTCGTTAGTATATTAAAATTTTCGTACTACATTTTTACTCCTGTTCTTTTCTTTTTACTTCTATACATTTCATTTGCTTTTCCCTAAAATTTTATACTTTTATTATTTATTTACCTACTTCCATAGTCCAGGAAAGCCCAACCACTAAAAACATAAAATAGTATTATAAACAGCTTATTGCATAAGCAAACCGCCCTGCCGTGAGAGCCCTATAATATCCATACTTGTCAAAGCTTCCAGGCTTTACAGGGCCTGATCTAACAATCCTTATATGGTAATACTGTCCATCGCTTTTTATAATTTTACAGGATATAATTATGTGTGGCTCAGAAACTTTAAACTTTGTACCCTCGTGACCTACGAGATTGAAAATGTTGGGGCCCCCTCCACATACCTATCGCTAGAAATGTCTCTAATTTTTTAGATCCTACTTTTTTCAGGTTTTAACACTACTTCCTTCCCAAAATAAGAGGTATTAAAGTTCGCTTTTTAAATACCTTCTTGAAATTTCTTAGGCCATTCTCAGCAGAACTTATCACTTATCATGCCAATTATGGGATTATTTTGTAGCTGTACCAAGTGTCCGGAAATATTTAAGCCGAAGAAGCTTGTTCTGTTGTTCCTTTAAAAAAACTGTTCATAAAAGTAATGTCCGTCATTTTATTGGAATAACCTACTAGGCGATCAGAGGGTATTAGCAGCTCACTTTGATATCCTGAACGTAGGATTTGCGTGGCAATATAAATTTTAGGATTGAATAAAACCAATAGTAAGCGAAACTTGCACTTGTACAAGTGTAAATCGTCATCGGGGAGACAGCCGAACGTACCGCCCACGAAAACCAGCAGCGTTTTCTTGGAATACGTTCAGTAAGTAACGTTTCATGAGATCTGCCGATCGTTAAGTTCAACTCCCCTTTCTCGTCCGTGTGCGGTATAATTTGATTAGTAAAACAGTTTTGTCGCTCAAATGTCCAAAGGAAAGGACGTACCTTCTTGTTTTACGAGGGTTTAGTGAAAAAAGTCCGCCTTCAAGCGTGTTTCAAAAATAATGTTTCTCATCCGGTATGCGTAACTAATTTTCAGGCCAATAAAATCTTCCCAATCCGTGCGTATGGCTCCAGACTGTCACAGTACGGTTGTCGTCGCTAAAGGTATAAAATATCGTCATGAAAACACACATATGTATAGATTTCACACTACATTGTCATCGCCAAAGTTATGGTCGAATTATCAAGTCATCCTACAATATGTAGTTATCAACCAAACGAATTTCGGTGACCGACACGTCGTAAGATCAGCTTACCACAACACTACCGCCTACATTCTGAAAAGTAGCCGCACAGAGTCGTTAAAGTAGCTTGCCTCAGTATCTATGGGCACGATAGTTACTTATGGCGGCCACCGATATATCGGCAAATCGCTTTGCCACAACGTGATGACGTACCCTCGACGCGAGACGCATTTATCTTGTTAACATGAAGTACAGGCTGTATACGAACATAGCCTGTAAAAGTGCTGGAATGTGCAGTAATGGCCAGTTTCCTTGTCTTCACTGCTGATTGCGTGACAACCTATAGTGTGTACTTAATCTTCTCCCAACCCATAACTTTTGACACCTGTTCGTTTCGTTTCTGATTACGAAAGAACTAGCACAGGCATATTTACTAAAATTTGAACACTTTCGTAAATGATATGAACCTTAAGAAAATACATGAAAACACACCGCAGCATGATGATCTTCAAACTCCCGACGAAATTGGTCATGATCATTTGAATAGTAGTCTTGCTAGAGCACTGTTATATTAAATTATATCACCTTATACATTTCACTTTCGAAATTCGTCAGAACGCATTTTGCACTGTATTTATGTTTGGTAAGTACCGGTTCGAATCTCGGTCGGGTTACCAGCTGTCGTGATTGACGTTTCCTGCGGTTTTTTTTTTTTCACTTTTCGATGCAAATTCCAATATAAAACATCCATTACACAACGATCGCTTCTTCGTAAATTCTATCCAGTTTATAATACACTGATCATTCTATCATCGGCTCTATAAATATAGTCTGGTTTACTGACAGCGTTGTTAAGCAAAACAGAAAATAATTTCAATACTTTTGTATACCTGTGGAGTTACAATCACCCCACTTTTGTTCAATATGGCGAGGGACGTGTTATAATGCGTTCCCTCGCCCTGTCATAAACTAATGTACTCACGAGTGCTAATCCGTTTTCTTACCCTCCCTCGTCATTATCATCGAAGTTTGAATTTAAAGGTAGACGGTTGTGGTCGAGGAGTCTAACGGAAATGTTGCTACCGGAAGTTCGCGAGTAGTAAAAATCGTGGTGCAACTGGTTTGTAACCAAATGTTTTCCGGTGTTTTATGATCTATCCTTGCACCTGCTGGCTGCATTATTTAACACAGCAGTGCAACCAACACAACGTTGTGAAAGAAAAAAAAAACAGTCTAAATGTATACATCTTCCGTCGGTACGTAGGAAAAATCATGCATAGGACTAATTTGTATGTTCTTATAATAAAACCAACCAGATGCACTAATTTCTCAAATTTATTTTTGGAATAAAACTCTACGTGTTTCGGACAGTTCCTCTGTCCTTCTTCAGGTGTTTTTCACTGTACACACAACAATGATATATGTCATAGAGGTTTTGCTGACAGCTTGCGAGCAGGATCAGGACGGAATTGCAGTTCCGTCTTGATCCTGCTCGCAAGCTGTCAGCAAACCTGTGTGACATATATCATTGCTGTGTGTACAGTGAAAAACTCCTGATGATGGACAGAGGAACTGTCCGAAACATGTAGAGTTTTAAATCTTATTGTAGCACCGTGCATTTTCGTAGAATCACTTCGATTTATCAACCAACGAATGCACATATAATTTCACATAAAACGTAAAGTGTTTTAAATGTGTTTTATGTGAAATTATATGTGCATTCGTTGGTTGATAAATTGAAGTGATGTAGAGTTTTATTCCAAAAATAAATTTGAGAAATTTGTGCATCTAGTTGGTTTTATTATAAGAATTTATCACGATGCGCGGTTATCTGAACGTCTAATTTGTATGACAAACTAACCCTAAGAACTTGCCCAGGATACAGTGTGCCACAGCCATACCGGTCACATGACTGGGCTCTGGTTCCTGCCATGCCCGGCCTTCAAGGCTGAATACTAATGAATGAATGAATTTGTTTTGAAACAGTACAAATGCAACCCATCTGTACTTCTGTTACACAGTTACTAAAATTTAAATCCCCCGCCGCCGTTTAGCATAATAAAAACCACGAAATTTAATGAAGTGTTGCTTTAAATTTGGAAGATGTGTTGAAATTCTTAAATCTGGGATATTTGAAGTTCCTTTCAGGGCCAGACTTAAGGAAAATGGAACCGACGCCTTCTTCCTGTAACAATAACAGTTTCTGTGTTAATTAATCACTAACCGAAACCATAAACCATTGCAAAACAGTAACAACTGTATAACTTTCGTTCACATTAACCAGAATGTAATTCAGAATGAAGTTGTTTGCCTATTAAATGTTGTTACTTTATCTGAGAACTGTACGTTGTCACTTCTTTTCGGTTCGTTTATCGTATTATGTTAGCGAACTCATCCGACCGCCTACACTTGCTGCGTAGTAGCGGCTGAAATTGACGGACGATAGTTGTCAGATAAAATAAGGAGCCTTTTTTTCAGAATTGTTACTTAACTACTCCACGTGCATGTATTGAGAAGTAGGTAACTTAACGTGAAGCCTACTTTGTTGTTGAATAGACTTGTGGTTCATCGTATCTACCTCTGCTATTATTGTTGACATTTTATTTTTGGTAGACTTGTCACCAATGCACAGTTCTCGAATATGACCCCAGCTTGGCAATCTTCGTAATTGTCGATAAACAGTTCGTGATAATGTGTATATGTGTCTCTGATATATCATCACACGCAAACGCACTTGCCAGGCTCAACATGTCTTTCATTATCGCTACTAGACCGACAGCCGCAGAAGAATTTCGCATTGCCGCCATTTTGGAGTCTTACATTATATAAAAATACTGCAGTCGCAGAAATTGCGCATTTTTGCAATATCTCTCTAATACGTCACACAGGCTTTAAAAGTAAGTACAGATAGTGGCGCTTATGTCAAAAAATTTGGTGCGTCTTCCATGTTTTTTTAAACTTATATTTGTAATATAAGATTTGCAACTTTGTGGCGTCCTCCAGTAGCACAAAATTCGTACGAAGCGTTGTGAAAATAGGTGTCGGTTATTTTAAAAGCTGAAAATGGGGGGGGGGGGAAGCTACAGCTCAGCAGACTTCCACACATGGTGATTTTAAAAACAAGCGATTTTTCCTCGTAGGCAAACAAGTAGGATACGGTCATACGACTGCTTGTGCTTATCACATTGTTGTTAGCTTACAGGAAATAGGTGTCACCTATCAGAAACAGACAAGGCAATGTCATACACAACATTTGTTTACACTTTTACTCGAATAATTAAAAGGAGTAAGCGCTGATAATTTTTTTTGCGATATACGGTTGGCAGCCTTTTCAGTTCGGATCACAGAGCGACCACCCCGATGCAAAAAACTGAAAATTTTTACGTGTACTGTAATTTTAGTATCTGTACATGACACTTAGCTACGTTGATGCCACATCCAGCAACCTCGATTAGCGGCAATACTGGGAAAACGTAAAAGAGAGACGAAAAAATTTATAGTTGACTAATTTTTGTTCATTTAACGGCGCTGTTTCAAATGCACCGTTTATGTTAAGTCACATTAAATGGCGATTTTGTAGAAATTTGGGAGGAAACTGTAGTAGTCAGCTGAAGGTCGTAGCGTGGAATTCTGTTAATGAGACTGAGGAAAATCATAACAAGCCTCATGATATTCGGTAGTGCAAGACTACATGTTAACGCTGGAGAAGGAAACTATTTGCAAAATTGTGAAGTGTATCCAAAAAGAAACACCAATAAGGCAGGTATTATTGCTTCGTAGTTGGAAGGGGTGGAGACTGGAAGGAGTTGGCTCAGGATAGGGACAGATGGCGGGCACTTGTGAATACGGTGATGAACTTTCGAATTCCATAAAGTGCGGGGAATTTCTTGACTAGGTGCAGAACCAGTTAGCTTCTCAAGAAGAACTCTGCTCCATGGAGTAAGTAAGTAAGTAGGAAAAGTAGATCGGGCTTTTGTTGTAATGAGTTCCGTTACGTTAAATTCCTCGATTAATTGAATAAAAGTGTTATTTCTCACAGAATTAGTTTGGATAGATTAAGTTAGTGTCAGATCAGTTGTGTTGTATTCGAACAGTCAGTGCCTATTATACTACGTGAAACAAATTTTAAAATAGTTTTTTTTTTTGGACGTTCAGGTGACCGTGCATCATGATAAATTCTTGTAATAAAACCAACCAGATGCACTAATTTCTCAAATTTATTTTTGGAATAAAAACTCTACATGTTTCGGACAGTTCCACTGTCCATCATCCGGAGTTTTTCACTGTAAAACAGCAATGGTATATGTCTTACAGGCCTGCTGTCAGCAAACCTGTATGACATATACCATTGCTGTGTGTACATTGAGAAACTCCTTATGATGGACAGAGGAACTGTCCGAAACATGTAGAGTTTTTATTTCAAAAATAAATCCGAGAAATTAGTGCATCTGGTTGGTTTTATTATAAGAATTTTTTTTTTCAAGTGAAACATCCCTGTTGTGTTGAATATAAGCTAAAATATAATAAAAATATATATAATACAGTCAGACATAACTTTGTATTTTATTAAATCATATTAGATTATAATTCTAGCAACGTGTTTCGGCCCAGTTTGTAGGGTCATCATCAGGCTGATCTTTTGACATGTGGAGTGTACAATTTTAAACAATTCTTGTAATACGAGATCTCGTAAATTGAAAGCATTATCAATTGTACACTCCACCTGTCTAAAGATCAGCCTGAAGATGGCCCTACAAATTGGGCCTAAACATATCGCTGGAATTATAATCTAATTTAATAAAATACAAAGTTGTGTCTGACTATATTATATATATTTTATATTATATTTTAGCTTAAAGGCAGGCTATTTCAAGTCTCTTGTATGTAATCAGTAAACAATGCAGACACAGCAGATCGATATTAATAGCGTGTTACTACACAAGTCTGCTTCTCTCTTCTGCAAACCTGACACAACTACCGCGACCCTTACCTAGCACCACCGTTGACAGTAAACCCGGGTGCTCGCCTGTACACGCTGGTAACGACACGCAGGAAACTTAAGTGCCCTTCATAGTGGTCTGAACTTCGCCGCTTTGTGGTCAATAAGGAATTTCCGCTGCCCGGTACTATGCACTGTAACACGCCCAGTCGCCACGGCAAAATGTATATACTGCTGTAACAGCAGTTGAGCGTGGGGAAATAATGGTTCGTTGTTAAAATGGCCGACTTTGCCGCCGCAGACAATGGATACATCGCACGGCACTAATATAACGTAGTGCAGCAAACTGCGACAAGTAAAATGTAAATAAACCGACACGAAATACACGTCCATTATTTACAGTAGCAAACAGTGCATTTGTAGATCATGACTTATGCTGAGACAAGTTTCAAAACAAGTGATAACTCAGTTAGTGTAGGGACCAAAAGTAATATTGACATCAAACCACTGTAAAATGCGACTACCTTTGGATTCTTTATTTTCTCTGCTGTAATAATAATAATAATAATAATAATAATTTCGCTTAGCTGAGTCCAGTTCTTTGTTTATCTTAGTGCTAACTCAACAGCCTAATGACCAACTATAAAATCAGGACTACTGCACCAAAAATAACATGTACACATGCACGCATAAAAACGCGAAGCAAAGTGCGTGATAAAAATAACATAATACACTTCATTTAAATAATAAGATAGAGTTAAAACGAGAAAATTAATTTATTAGTAGTAATAAAAAAAAGGAAGGAGGAGGTGAGGAGGGAGAAGAATGAAGAAGAAAAATCAAGAAGAAGAAGAAGAAGAAGGAGGAGGATGAGGAGAAGCAGCAGAGATGAAGAAGCAGGAGGAGGAGAAGAAGAAGAAGAAGGTAAAGAAGAAGAAGGAGAATAAGGAGAAGAAGGAGGAAGAGGAGAAGAGGAAGAAGAAGAAGAAGAAGATGATGATGATGATGATGGTGATGATGATGATTTGGTCACGATTGCAACCTGCAACGTTGTCAAAGTCTGGCATAATAAAGTACGATTCATATTTGCATGGCTAATACATATTACATTCTAAAGTCTGACTGAAATGTGTACGTACCGCGTATAACAAATGTCACAGGCCTGTAGTAAAACGCTTGCATCACGATGGTAATATCCTCGAATTCTGTGTCCTCTAATTCAGTATAAGTTTGGCAAACAAACAGTGGTTCGGTTCAAAAAGCTCTTAACAAGTTCCAGTTGTATTAATATCAGGGTGATATAAGTTGCTCATTTATACGCATGTGAGATGAAAATCTGCATTACGATGCAGATAAATATTTATGCACTATAATATCGTGTTTAGTTTCGTATGGGTATTATTGTAACTTACACAACATGCAAATACTGTTAAGATGTTTCTTAATATGCTTATTATCTCTCCAGAAAAGAAATTAGGCATTTTATATCATCTCTAGGGCAGGAATATCGCATTTGGTCACTTGAAGCACAGATCTTGTTTCTTTAACCTAAAATAGTGACTGTTTTGTGCAGATTCTGTCCTCAGCGACAGGATTACTTATCGTGCCGTGTGTCAGGTCAACGTATAAATTATTACTTACAGTGTTCACTATGAAATGGTTGTCGGTCTCAAAATACACTCGACAAACAACAAAACGTCACCACACTTCGTACGCCTTTCCCTTCAAATGTCTCAAAGACTGAAAAAGTAACAGCCTATACAAAACTTGTCAGATGGAACTTCCTGGAGAGCAGGTCCAAAAAAATCTGGAAAACTGATGGACCAGAAGTTATCACTTGTTTGAGGCGCGTTCGCTTACTCGCCAAAAGTGCCTATGATATCCGTCATGTCCGTCCTTCCTTCTGCCTCAGACTGAATGAACTCGGCTCCCACTGGAAGGACTTCCATGAAAATTTATATTAAAGTCATTCGTTAAAATCTGCCGCGAAAGTCGAAACTTGATGGCAGTTGGACAAAACTATAGGGAAATCGCCATAAAAGCGCCGTCTTGCAGTGCAATGATATCAGGTTATTAGGATAGCCGAGGAGGTATAAATATTACGCGAACGCACCGCAATATTTCGTTATACACACATTGCCTATTTTGTTATTATTAAAACCTTCAGCCGGCATGGATTAATCCCTTTTCTGTCTTTCGACTTACAATTAATTCTGACGTAAAGCTTCAGACATCTGGAAGGACTGTCTGGACAGGAGATCGGCCCGTCGGAAGGCCTATTTTATGCAGTGGAAAACAAAACAAAGGAATGCATATACGATAGCTAGATATCCATGTTTGGTGTGGGGATCAAACTTATGGCACCAGTATCTAAGCGGTCGAAAATGATACGTGTTTTGTAACCCGGCGTAAGCTGCCTCAGACCATTCGGCTACACAGTTCCTACCACACAAAATCGTTTCGGAAATAAAAGCGTGATAATAAGGAGTGCATAAGTGGAAAGTGTCTTAAGTTGCAGATAACTGATTTTACCCCGAAGCAAAGGATGTAATATTTGTGTACTTTTTCGTGTTACCTGTCCTGTTAAAATTAACGTGAGAATCTTCCATGCACTTCATTTCATTACCCTGTAGCAACTGTTTTTTATGACTCTTTTGTATCCAGCAAGTTTTTCTTCGTTTGTATTGGGTTTCATATTTTCATTAAAGTATAAAATATGGACCTAGCTATAAAAGTAATATTTTCTAGACTGTATCTACGCAGCTTTTATTTCTCATTAATCTTGATATGAGTTTATTATTGCAGGCTATGAAATTTTCTTCGAAAATTCCACAGGAAAATTCTACCATCCTATCGTACCCACAGGTAACTCTTGGATTGATCCATTTCAAAACATTACAGACCATGCGAGACACAGAACTCACATTGTTACTGAACATGCGCGCTGTGGCAAGTCAGCTGGGTTGAACGAATGGTGTGATATCTGCAGCAATACGTCATACGACAAATATTGAGACTGCGATGCTGCCTGTAATACCTTCCGTTGTCATTCCTTACTGTCATCTTCTGGGTTTATTTGCAGCTATTAGCACTCTTCAACCTAAATAAAATCGAAAGACGGACGAAGCGACACGCTCCCATGTTTCGACTGACTATGCCGTCTCTTTTCCCTGGACAGTCCTGGAGAATAGCTCTTTCTGAAGGGCCCTCTAGATAGATGCTTCATCTCCCCTGCTATCTTGAAGACAAATAAATATAGTATGTGAAATTTTGTGGGCTTTTAGCTTTAAATGACTGCAAATGGCCCGAATATCAGTCACGTCTCTTCCGTGAAGCTGATATGGTAATATAATGCCTCAAAGATTGCCCATCTATGTAACACCCGTGTCTCATATTGAACACACACATACTCACACACACCATTATGATACATAACCTTCTTGTAAAACATTTTCCTATACGACGTACATTTAAGTAATTGTTAGGACAATTTATTTGTGCTGTATGCAGTGTTTCGGATTGGCTTTCTCAGCACTACC
>Ga0123357_10010640_pt1 | contig 11721 bp, 7 predicted proteins | sample TergutEmb28metaG_FD_89873 | JGI IMG/M metagenome (GOLD analysis project Ga0123357, IMG submission 89873) | Embiratermes neotenicus P4 segment gut microbial communities from Petit-Saut dam, French Guiana - Emb289 P4 | ecosystem: Host-associated > Arthropoda: Insects > Digestive system > Gut ...
TGTGTGTGTGTGTGTGTGTGTGTGTGTATATACATACATATATACCTAAACATATGTGTATGTATATATATATATATACAGATACACACATATATATATACACACATCATACGTACAAACATATGTATATATATACATACGTGTATGTGTATATGTGTGTATATATATACACAGATATACGCGCACACACACATATATATATACACACACACACATACACACCAGTGACGACTGAACTTCATTTGTATACATGTATGTATAAAAGACTTAGTTCCTACATTGCTCAGAACATGCTCCTTCTCAAATACAAAGCCCTATCAGTGGATATTGTTTAGGAAAACGCTCACTACTGAGTATGAGAATAATATGAAGCAAATAAATATGTTCAGTGTGTAAAACTCTGAGTTTTTAAGTGCTAGAACAGTGCTACATATAGTTTCCACTGAAATTCAAATGGTTAAAACACAGAACTTGATGCACGACCTAGGAATCCTGCATAATTGCAATATATCTAGTTCATGACTCTAATCTTCTCTTCCTATTCGTAGTGACTAGAAATTCCGGCACCTTCTGCTACCAACTCATTATTAAAATACACATTCTGCGGATGGCATGTCACTGTATTACTCATAACTATCGACCCACGTACTTTTGGGTCATGTTGTAGATCATCTAGTTGGATTTAGGTTTTCATCAAACACGAAATATTTTGAACACTTTATTGCTTTAAAAATCGCTACAAATTTCCACACATCACACCACCATCAAGCTACAATGTCGTAAAATAATAAATTACACAGTAAAGATAATTACTACAGTATTAATGTCTAAACATTCACTATTCTGAATGAAAGAATCAACCTCCTCGAATACAAACGAACACCATAAGTATCACAATTCAATAAATGTGGAACACTCATATTTACGCAAAGAAAACCCCAACAATTTTATCATATGCATTGTAAAAATCCAGAAACAACACCAGTTCCTGAGAAATGAAGCAGTGCGCCACAGTAAATAAAGACGTCTTCAGCCCAACGTAACATATAACATCACATTCTTCAGTGAATACCTAAATAGAAACGCGATTATCCCCTTAGATTTTAAGAACAGTTTAGTCTTCCAGTGTCCATATCTCTATTATTGATTACATTTAACAACTGCTATCGCAATAATAACCAAAACGTATTATAGTACGTTATAATGCCGACTCTGATTACCGTTAACAATCACATTTCCGACTCTGGCTGCCGCTAGTAATTATAAAGTCAACTCTGAATACCGCCAACAGTCACATGTCCAACACTTAATACCGTTAATAATCATAGTCCGACGCTGATTACCGCTCTCACTCACACTTTAATAAACGCTGGGAACCTTCTATTTACGTAATTTCTACATGAAATAACGTCTTCTTGTAGAGCAGCACAATAATTCTGAAAAATTCCTGGTTTTTGGAACCAGTAACATAGCAGAAGATATTCCGTTTCATCCTTTGAAAGTACGGAATGCTACTAACAGTTGATTACAGGCCCTCTAAACAGCGCCACATGCGTTACCACAGTGAACGCCTTTCCATGAGTAAATCGAGGGCGCTTCGTATTCAGCCACAATGAATACTCTTATTTAAAATTTACGCAACAGGTTATATTAAATAATTTACTGGATATAATGTTTATTGGACCATGCATCATCTTGATAGTTGAATAAAGAGAGAGACCAACTTTATGTCACTTGCTTTATTATTTCATTATTTAATGCTCAACACGTTTCGGATATTAATACATCCATCCTCAGGAACTTGCGACTTATTTGTTGAGTTATTTCATGGATTGTATTGCTCTGGTTCGATGTGTGTTTGTGTTACGTTGTGGTTTGGCTGTGGTGGTGTGGTATCCGTATGCAGGCTAAGGCACTGAGGCACTGACCAACACACATCGAACCAGTGCAACACAACCCATGAAATAACTCAACAAATAAGTCGCAAGCTCCTGAGGATGGATGTGCTGTACATGAAGACCTATGTACTTGTGCGATCACACCTCGCTAAGTTCTTCTAAGAATGAGAAATGTTACCGAAGAAATTGTAGGGAATATCAAAACACATTTTATGTTCAATAACGGTTTTCCGAAAATATTGTCCTGTGTGAGATTATGTGGAAAACTATCATGGAGCCAAAGAGGCCACAGATGAAAATATAATACGGCGCATGCGCTTTGCGTGCTGAATATCAAAGGCTATAGACACACACTCAGAATATATTATACATTTCTTTTCCACAGCCACAATGGTTACTCGATTGCGAATCAATGTTACTTTATACGTACGTTGCCTATCTTGTTGAAATTTGTAGCATGATTAGAGTAGTATAACAGAGAATGGGAATAAAGGAAAGAATCACAGCAGTCTAAAACAGCAGCATTTTACAGTGTTCTTAAAATATATTATAACAATATGGGCTACATGTTTCGACTTATATCGAGTATTTCTTGAGGGCCTGAAGAAAACTCGATAGAAGTCGAAAAATGTAGCCCATATTGTTATATGTTAAGAACACCATAAAATGCTGTTGTGTTTGACTGTTGTGATCCTTTCCTTTATTTCTATACTTCAAACATTTCGGGATGGTAAACATTAAGTTTAACAGAGGATGACTGGGACAATCTAAAATAAATATTCACCCTTAATAATATCCTATAAAATTACAACGTCCAAGTTTGTTTTCGCATTCTCCTGTAGTTACTCAATTGCCTTCCTTTAGGAACGTTTTTAAAGGTATGTGAAAACACTGCACTTATTACATAAATGTCATGTTAAAATTTGCCCATGGGTCATTTTGTGTTCAAATAAGAGTTTCAGTTAATTCCGTGACGCTATACTAGGGATATGTTGTTATATTTCATGTTATTGACGACATTTGAGAACCCTAAACTTCATGAGTAACAGGCGAATAAACTGCAGACGCTAGTACGGAGGAAATCCCAAAATGGCCTGTGTATCAAAAATACCTCAGACAGTGGGCGATATCCAAATTATATTCTTATAATTCCCTCTTAAAATAATTCACATATTATCACATTTTGAGAAAAGCGTGGCAAAGCGTAAGCCTATGCGAAATGAGTATAACAACATTACAAATTCTTTCTTATAAATGTATATATATATATTTCTCCTTGATTTTAATTAATTTAGGGTAAAATATTTTTATAGACAATAAAAGGCAAGAATATGCTTCTCAATCCAAACAAAACATTTGTACCGGTCAGTTTCAAAGAGGGGGGGGGGGTATTGTGTTCAGTTTTCGAGAATCTGCCCTCCTTTAGTATTCCTTTGTCACAGTTCATTCTGAGACTGTGAACAGTTGTTTTAAGTGACCCAACCGATAAAATGCCTTTCCTTACTTTCTACTGAAGACGGGACCACATCCGGTTTCCGAAACACTGTTTCTTTTTGAAGCAATATTGGTTGATGTATAAGGTCCAGAAAACAAGCACTGTTAAGAATCCTTGCTTGTGCTCCGCTCAATATATGAGCGAATTGCAGTAACGTTTATTTCAAGTAATGACTCACAATACATGTCTATAGGCTGTCTATCTTCTGTGTAGTCAAATCGTTTTCGAGAGGAAAAAGGCACTTCCTTTAAGATGGACCCCTATATGTAAGGTAGGATATATACTGGATCGACATCTGACGTATGCAGGTGATAAGTCATCATTTTTGTTTAGGCTTTCAACATAAATATTTACTTTATTACAATATGTTTTCGTCAACACAACTAATGTTAGTTGTGTTGACGGAAACATATTGTAATAAAGTAAATATTCAGATAACACAACAGGATGACTTCATTCAAATTGTCAACATAAAATTTAATTTTCGGAGGACTAAATTGCACTTCTTCGAAGGAATCCAGAATAAATCATCCATAACTTCCATTATTCGTAATTCGCCGAATCTTCGTTTAAGTTAAATGGAGAACACCGTTTTCAGTACACTTTTACATGAAATCAATATTTGTGCTATTTCGACGTGCAGGGTGATACTTCGATCTCTGTAGAAATATCCCTATATTTTATGACATGTTTTATGGGTGAAGAGAGTCATTAACAGTAATGGCGGCAATAATTTGAGGGCCGAACATGTCATGAAATGTAGTGTTACAGATACTTTCAGGCACAACATGTGAAAATTAATGGCGTGCAACGACATTAACAGTAACACTAACATTAACATGGAATTAAAATCGATTTCAGTTACGACGACTCAGAAATGGACTGGCAAAAGTTACTTTTATGTTGCCGGCATAAGCTGGAATATTTCCTTTCGGCACTCCTAATCAAGTCAACAAAATTATGTATTCAGCGGACTGCATTATCGTAAAAACAACTGGCACATCTGAAATTAAATATTTTGGAGGAACTTTCGAAAAGGATGCAATGATTCAGAATATGTAGTTAAATTAAAAGACTATAATGCCTCGTCACCAGCACAACCAGACTTACTTCACGTACTGAAACGTAACGATACATTGTACTTCACGTCCACATCTCATGAATCTACAATACTAAATATAGCGTCTACCCTAATTACGTTTTGTACTTATGAAGTCTAACATTTGATACAATAGTAAGGAGCTTAGTGTAGTAATACGTATAGTCAAGCACAACTATATTTGCCTCTATTATTACAATGAGGGTTCTAACAACGATTTGTTTCGGCCTTATATGTGGGCCATCTTCAGGTTGTAACTAGACTAGATCAGTTATATCTATTATATATATATCTAGTATAAGTGATCTAGTCTAATTACAACCTGAAGATAGTCCACATATAGGGCCGAAACATGTCGTTGTTAGAAACCTCATTGTAATAATAGAGACAAATATAGTTGTGTTTGACTATACGTATTACTACACGAAGCTCCTTACTGTTGTACTAAACACAACGGGGACGACGCACATCAGAATTAGACATTTGATACATTTCTTCCTTTTGTCTCTTTTCACCTTTCTGTGTGCTCATGTTTTTGCTTTACGTGTATACCTGCAGCCTTTTACGGTGCTGTTGCTGTAACACGCCTCATCATAAAGAAAGAATTTCACAAAACAAATCACAGTAGATACGACTACGAATAATTTATGCTTCAACAAATGAGACGAAATTAAAATCCAAACTTTCATACGTCTTGTGATAATAATTATGTCATTAATACACATTACGTCAATGTGTAAGTGCTGTCGCAGTTATACGCAGACAATCCTTCGATTTAAACTTATTCCACAGTTATTACAGCTTCTTTCAGCTGGATGCCACACAACGAAAATGTCTGTGTAAATAAAAGAGTCATAAGCAAAATGCCTCCGAAGTTTCACTTGCGAAATTTCCTAAGGAACTGGCGCAAGACTGATCACAACATACCAACCAAAGCGCGCCTTCCAAATGTGAAAATTACTGTGGTAACATTTAAATTTTGGGCTACATTTGTAACTAGCCAACATAAAATTATTGTTATAAAATCTTTGAATTAAGTTGTGATTTTTTAGCGTCTATGCAGGCTGAAGCACTGCTTCAGCCTGCATAAGGATACCACACCACCACAGCCAAACCACAACGTAACACCAACACACATTGAACCAGAGAAATACAACCCATGAAATAACTCAACAAATAAGTCGCAAGCTCCTGAGGATGGATGTATTAACATCCGAAACATGTTCAGCATTAAATAATGAAATAATAAAACAAGTGACATCAAGATGGTCTCTCTTTATTCAACTACCAAGATGATGCGCGGTCCAATAAACATAATATTCATTAAATATTGCACATTTCAGTCGAAATTACAATACAAATAAGGGTTTTTGTTTCACAGTCCACTGAACTTAAAAATTTATAATTATAGCGTTGAATGGAATGACGAATAGGAGCAATTAATTCAGAAGTAAATTGGAATTAGGGAAAAATTACCATAACTCTTTTAAAATAACATCCGTAGCATTCTCCGAGACGTACTGAGAATATTCACATTGAACTCAGTAAGGAAACACAACCTCCGGTTTAAGAATTGAACCCAGTACTTCTTGAACAGGAATCACGCCTGATAACAAGGCACCGAAACATTTTGTTAGGATATTCTTTTATTATTCCGAAACTGGTGGATTTAAAGTAGGGTTTTGTGGTGAAAAGTTGAACAGTGGCCGAGTCTGGGCTGGGAACATGTTACGCGATGTTGTCTGTCTCCTCGCTGTAGCTGACATATCACGCAATGTAATACGGTTGTCAGGCAATTATACGGCACAGTAATGTTGACTGGAAACCTACATTAGCTGGGTGATAGCCTGACCCACCTTCATGACACAACGCAACTGCCAGTTTCAGTACTCTCACAAACAGACATTATTACTGTGAGCCAGTCTAAACTTCATATGACACCCAGACTCCAGCAAATATTCACGCGTGACTAATTCCACGAAGTAGAGCTTTTTGTAGCTAACTGTAGTATTAAGTGTTTAAGAAATTTCCTCCGTTTTACGGTACCGGAAGGTTCATGTTAGCGTTCTCAAGCACTCGTGTCAATGATCCTTGTTTTGAGCTCTGGGTGGATCACATGAAATCACTGATCAACAATAAATAGACAAACAAATAAATACCTAAAGGACTTCCCAGTTGCAATATTTTTAATTTATACATATAAATGTAAAAAACAATCTAACACAAAAAGAGTGCATATGTCCTCAAACCATTATCTGCAGATGACAATTAAAGAACTCATAATAATGCTGCCTTTCTAGTCAAGACACCACAGCCTATCAACATTAATTAAATCGGTAGGCAACATAAACATTTTGCATTCCTGTCATACGCACTTCAATATACATGTTTATTTAAAGATAAAAATTTAGTCAAACTCATTACTAAACTCTAATTTTTAATTAAACTTAAAAGTTCAAGTTTAATAGGAGACGTGGAATTTCTTAACAGCAGACTTTCTTTAAAAAAAGCCCTGCAAAATAGTACATAATGTTAGTTGATAGAGTGTCACTGACAATACTGCAAATTTCAAGGGCTGCCGTGTTCCTCACTCCATTGTCAGGCCACAACTCTCCACTTGGAGTAGGAAAGAACTATGGGGTCTTTCAGGTTGTGATCACGTCACAAGTGTTTATTTAGTGCAGGCGAGAAACACAGTGTCATTCCCTCCAGGTCAAGTCAGACTTCTTCAGTTTTGGTACGTTTGGTTGGATTTCAGTGGGACTCTCAATGTTCTTCTTATTCACTAAATTACTGTGTTTGTCATTAAAGATCTCCACGCAAGGCAAAAACAATAACATCTGATATGGAGTTTAAATTATTTCGAAATAATAACCAGCATGAATGAAAAACGCAAAATATGATATTTCTTACGTTAAATCTCCGTAACTCCTCAACCAAATTCGATAAAATTAAGGAGAAAGAGTGCTTTAATTTATTCAAGGAGAGTTTCGTCTGCATTCCTTCTTTTTCCTTCAATAAGAGTCCCTTGCTCTTTTCACACGACCATTGTGGTTGGGTAGGTCTCGTTATATTTACCAAATAAGTATTATGTTTTTTAACACACGTGTGTAATAACATGCAAAACAATTGCACCTCCTCAGGGAATGTGGGGTTTTATTTAAGAGGAGCAATGTAAAATATCATCAAGTCTATACTTAATCACCAACGAATATCACAGATCTCGCAGACCTGTTCTGAAATACTGTACAGTTCAGGTATCAGCCATGCCATTCTGCTGTCTCCATTGCTTCTTAGTGTTTTGAGATCAAGACAAACCCATAAAAATCTCTTTGTAAACTGACCCTACTCGACTGCACCTGAATTCCTCTCCGTAAGTGGTCATAAAATTTCGTACTGTAATGTCAATTTTCTTACATTTCAAAACTAAGCTTTCGTCCATTCGGGCAGTCCCTTTATTCAACTAATTGCGAATAAAGGGAAGGTATAAATGCACAACTGGATCCCACCAAGAAGTAGAAGGAATGGGCGCCGAAAAAATGTGGAAGAAAGATATTTTACAAACAATGAATAATATAAGAACAGAACTAAGATGCACACAGAAAGCTTGTAGAAGAGGCTTTGAAAGGGCAGTGCGGTGAGTTCTGTACAAAGTCACTGTTTCAATTTAGGCCGGCTCTGCATTCTTGCAACAAAACAGCAGAAGGCTCAGTAACGTATGGCAGAATACATTGTTGTGGAACAGGTTAATTTACACTCTCCTAATTACTGACGCTTCAAAGAACCAGCTTTTCATAAAACCGACAAACCGCCGAATCACGACGTATTCTATCTTCATTACTGTGCCATTGTGCCTCATTTAATTGTTGACCCATTATATGAACACGGTCGTAATGATGTTTTGAGTGCGTCGGTTGAATAAGTGAAGCGAATGTAACTCAAGAGTGAAGTAAAGTGGCCTGCGTCTGGTAGCTGTGTGGGATGGACAGCCAGTCGAAATGGAAAGAGTGACAACAATTTCAACAGAATTATAACACCTTTTACAACTACAGACCTGTCAGTCAGTCCTTTCTCAATGCTTCCGAAAAGCAATTTCTTGAAATACCCTGAAGACTAAGATAAAGACTCATCCGAAGATTCTATGACTAATTACCGATCGACACAGAATCATATTACAGAAGATATTTTGACGAATAAGTCAGTGGGTTCCGTATCAACAACGTTTATTTGACAAAAGATTTAGTAATTCAAAAACAATCCTGAACAGAATTAAGATAATTGTTTACATGGAATAAACAACGCTCGTTTATGAATTCGGCTCTCCGGGCCCAGTCCCTCACCGTCTTCACACGAAGTCTATAAGGCTCTTCTTTCACGCTTTGTTCTTCATGGATTCACTGCTAGTGAATTCCCTGGCTTTACTGCAAAACTGCAACACGTAAATGTTCGTCTGCTAATTCAGGGACTCCTCTTATTTGTTTCTGCCGCTGCCGACTACCAGATACTCGCTCACAACCCCGCACCAGAACTTCGCATTTCCATGGCTAGAAGCCCCTTTGCATCCACTTGCTGGAAACCAGTCTTGTATGCCACTGCTTGCCTTTCTGGAATGTTGTTTCGATTTCTAGCTTCCTCGCGAGCAGTAGATAACACGGATCATCTAGCAGGGAAGGAGATGCTCTCTCTCTCTCTCCGTTTCTACTGTTCTTGGCGCACCTGGTCGCGCGACATTAGAGGCATGGTGAGACAGTCGGCTTACCAGGCGTCGTTACCTCCCGTTACGTTACAAATCATCATCAATATTGTTGAGAACTCCCGACCACTATTATAATTCCTTTCTTCCGTCGCAATGTATTAAAGTTTCCATTGGTAACTTTAATTTCAAACATCCAAATTAAACTTCAGTGAAGAGACAGGCCGAAGAGAGTTTGTACTTGAAGAAATAAACTTTTGCGGTGAAAAGGAATAAATCAACGTAGTAACCGTAACATATGATACCTGTTTTCGTCTGGTAACAATTACAGAGAGTATGACGAGATGAGATACCGGCTTGCGGGCACGAAGTTGTCCTTTCTGCACGACATGACGGCACATGGGAAGCATTATCTCATGTAAAAGGTGACAATTAAAAAACATTTTATTAAAATTAAGTCAAAATTCTTTGTTGAGTTCCAAGTATATTTTTTACATGTTACACGTATCTCCATGTAAGACAAGTTCTTATATCTTTACTAAAATACTGAAAGTATCTTCCAGTGTCTTTATTCTTTAAGTTCCTTAACACACGGACAGAAACGCTTGTTCTTCATCCGGAATATGTTTGCCTTCCTTGTTAGTATCACAACATATACAGGGCGTTCCTCGACGCAGTGGCCGAATTTCAGGAGCGTGTTCTACAGGTCATTAGGGACCAAAAATGTACAATAAAGTACCGTTCGTTTCGACGGTGTCATAAATCTACGCTCCTGCTTAAAGTAACACTGAATAAGAATTTTCCTTTCAACCTACTTTTATCATGATTTTAAATATTTATAACACCGAAATTTCCAGGTTGTTATAAAACAAGTTCGGAATACCCGCCATCACGCTTTATGCATGTTGTCAGTTCTTGTGTCATTTTATGTTGCCACTGCATGCGTGCCAGTTCGTTGCTGATACCAACGTCCAGCTTCATTTGTGGCCTCTAATGGCAGAGGCCTTCCTTCTTGTTTACCACCGTAATACACTCTCGAGTTCATGCCACAAACAGGAAGAAATGTAATGGGTTCAAGTCGGGTGACCGAGTGGGCCAAGCCACAGGTCCATTTCTTCCAATCTCTCTTCCTTCATAATGTTCTTTCAAAAACTTCGTCACCTCTCTGCTGAAATTTGGTGACGCTCCGTCATGTTGTAGCCACATTCGTCCTCATTTTGCAGGAGGCACTTCCTCTAAATAAGTACGTAATTTATATTCCTGAAAATTTCTACCATACGGAGCTGTTAAACATCCCTCGGTAACACGTGGTCAGTCAGGTTATTGCTTAACAATCCACAGCACGCGTTAAAGAAATTCGCTGTTGAAAATGGCACTGTGTTATTTGGTGTAAATTTTCCTGTGCCACACGGTGCGAATTCTTTGTGCTGGTAATATATCTCAGCTAAATTAAACCTAATCCTTGAACAGACATCAGGCAGAATTTGTAGCCTTGCTCGCAGCCGTTCATAAAATTGCTCACGTTGTCGTTATCGTCCGGTAAAAGGTGCTGTATTCTTTGAATAGAAACAATCATGGCGCAAAATTCTTCATATCTGTGTCAGTGCTGTATCAGGCGTCTTGGAAATTCTGCATACACTTGTAATTTGGTTTCTTTGCACTGCAGTCAGGACATCAATTTCTCCACGTCCTTGTCACGTTCTGTCGTCGCGCGTGAGAAGAAACCAGTCCCCCTTCGATTTCCGTGTTACGGTGACAAAAGCTCGGTTGTGTGGAATTCTGGCATGCTGGAAACGTTCGCATTATTCCACAACAGCAGCCCTACTATTCCCATAGCTCAAACCGTACACAAAATTCATGTCGTACTGGATATTCTTCATTTGTAATCCTGTCCCCACCATACTGCAACACGACAAGACAACACGACCAAAATCGCTAGCCATGAGAGTGCACAAGCAAGAACTCGATCGAGTAACAGCAGTGTTAGCTCGTTTCACTAGGGCGTAACTTTATCACGTTGTGAATAAACTACAGTTTCTTGGACATCCTTTGGGGCCAAATAACCTGTAGAACACGATCTTGAAATTTTGCCGTTACATCGCGGAACACTCTATATTAAAACATTTAAAATAGACATAAGATAAATATCACAGAACACATCCTGATGTGCTCTGATTCAATAGAGGGAAAAATGTAAGTCATCACTCGAAACACAATTCATATTCCCTTTCATAGTCATTAGTGGGCCGGGTAGCGTAGGCGGTATAGCGATTGGCTACGGGCTGGACGGTCCGGGGATCGAGTCTGCCTTGAGCAGAGGGACGGTAAGGTTGTGCAGCAAGCGGGTCGCTCCAGGCAATAGAAGTGAAAGTGAAAGTTGTGTATACGCTACTTCAACCCTATACTTGGATCGATTGGAAAAAGCTTGTTTTCTCCTTACCACGTAAGTAAAAATACATCATCATGATGTGCGATAGACAGAATACTTTAGTATTCTCATTCGACATACGTAGCCCCAGAATAAACGCGTTTCAAA
>Ga0123357_10010642_pt1 | contig 11719 bp, 6 predicted proteins | sample TergutEmb28metaG_FD_89873 | JGI IMG/M metagenome (GOLD analysis project Ga0123357, IMG submission 89873) | Embiratermes neotenicus P4 segment gut microbial communities from Petit-Saut dam, French Guiana - Emb289 P4 | ecosystem: Host-associated > Arthropoda: Insects > Digestive system > Gut ...
CCTCCGGGAGCTGGTCCACTTCCTCCAACACCTGAACCAACATTCGTAATTAAATCCTTGACATTGATACCTTGTAACGCCTTCGCAAACAGCCCTGGCCAATAAGGCTCCACATCTATCGAAGCAGCCTTAAGAATTGTTTGGATCTTCTCCCCCGTGATGGCTACATCGTCATCAGCCGAGATTAAAGCTGAATAAACACACGCCAATTCTGCCTTTGAACCCATGTTACGTAAAACTCCACCTACTTCGAAGGACGTACAGACGTTATCGCACAACTCCCCGATTTGGGCTTAGCTTTAAAGAAGAAGCGCAATACGTACAATTCACATACCTCGCAACCGGATATAGAATTATACTCTGTGATATGACACTGAGCCCCACAAATCGGATTCGAACCCACGCTCTCAGCAGGCGAGCGGCCGCAGACCTAAACCTTAGACCGAGCGGCCACTGGGATCGGCTATTCTATACGCCAATGCCTGAATAAATTAAATGTAGATGTACCAAATTCCATGCTAACATCCACCAAGCGATGTCGAAGTTCACATAAGCACAGTAGCTGTTGTAGAGACACAAACCTGCATTTTTACACCGGTACATTACTTACAGAACTTCCGGCCTGCTTTGTTTTTATTAATGTACTTAACGTTTCTTTTCTTGGTAATGTCGACGAAAGACATTTTTTTTCTCCGCGCTCTATGTAGACCAATCTAAAGCTTCGTTACTATTGTAGACTCTATCCCCCACCACTCCATAATCATTGTAATTATCATTGTCGTCGTGAAGTAGGAATAATCTCCATCACTGCCAACACAATGAAAGAACAGAAATGGATTCAGTAATGGAGGATGACGACCGAAATTGAGGATATAAAGTGCAAGAGGAAGAAGGAATGATCAAAAGATAAAAAACAATGAAGAAAGAAGGAAAGAAAGTAATCTGGCTTTCGTAAACAACAGGAATAAATCTGCGGCTTGCATATACGCAGGAAACTTGTGACCAAATGAGGAACCGTCGACATATCAAGAGAAAAACACACATGCGAAAAGCGAAGAGCGAAAGAGGGATGCGTTAAGGAAAGAAGAGAAAGATGCAAAACCTACGAAAGGACTATGGAATTACTGCAGTGAGTGAAGAGAGAGAGAGAGACAGTGCACTAAAATAATGTAATATAAAGATACCGGTATCGGAGCCGTTACTGTAAACCGAGTGACGGTATCCAGGGGTTACAACCTTGTGCAGACGCATATGAATGATTACACAACTGGTGGTCAATTACATTTTCATGAAGCCAAGTAGAATTTCAACCTGCTTGCAATACATGACTGAGGTCTGCAGGCAAAGCAGCGTATATTGTCCGTGCAGGAAAACAGTCTGTATAATTCTGCACGCAAATAACAATGCGCAGCAGCCACGTGTGCAATCAAATATATCTACACACTTCAACCAACACACAGTTATCGATTCAAATTAACCAAATACTGCGAATTTTTTTACTCAATTCCACTGTTGTGTTTCTGCCTCATAAACTTTAGGTTTAGAAACACATAACATAGTTCAATATAAGTAAGTTAGGCTGTGGTACTCTTTACTTGCAACCATGTAGTTTATTAGGTTGTTAGCAACGTTACGGAAGAACCTGTAGTCTATTAGGTTGTTAGCAACGTTACAGAAGAACCTGCAGTCTATTAGGTTGTTAGCAATGTTACAGAAGAACCTGCAGTCTATTAGGTTGTTAGCAACGTTACAGAAGAACCTGCAGTCTATTAGGTTGTTAGCAACGTTACGAAAGATCCTGTATTCTATTAGGTTGTTAGCAACATTACGGAAGAACCTGTAGTCTATTAGGTTGTTAGCAACGTTACGGAAGAAGCTGCAGGTATAATTTCAAGCAGATCCCTCCGAAACTCCGGTAGCCACCTGCAAGTTTATCCTTCTATATCGCGAATCATAAAACAATAACAATCACTGGTTAAGATTTTGAAATACTTATTGCGGCTCTCAGGTTTAACACGTATGAATGACTGTGCATTGTGGTATAGCTACCTCAGCTCATTTTGAAGTACCGGTGACGTCACAGCAATATCTGTAGACATGCGCAGTACTACTCAACCCACCAGCCTGCAAGACACTGTAACGGCTCTCGTTCTCTAAGGCACCTACAGTGATCCCAGTTTATGCATCTAATGTATGAATATGTATTTACATGGTATTCTGTATGGGCTAAAAAGTCCAAATTTCAGTTTTGTCCATGCGGCTTAGTCCACGCCGAGACGTTCAAAACCAAAGTCTAATTGCCAAATTTATCCTTCTTTGTAGTTCATATGTTCCAGAAACTGGTTCAGCCCAAACCGAATGAGTTGGGCACGTCCATATACGAAAGTATGTATGTGTGTATGCGTGCTGCATGTCTGTACGCGTCACTGTAAAGTAACAGATGTACGTGCATGTACATAACGCATAAATGCGTAGGCAATCCCTGTTCAGGTCCTGAGTGTTGCAGGAAGTTCAGGCACTCACATTTCGCAACAATCGACACACGAATGTGGCAAGGTTGTCAGCCCTACGCACCGGCCGCTTTTACCTCCAAGAAATATTTCTGGCTCCATATTGCGGCCGGAAGGAATATGTCAATGAACAATCCCAATGAAACCATGGGGTATCGAACCCGCGACCTTCTGTCTTATAGCGCAGTGCCTCAAGGAACTGAGCCACCGCGTGAACTACAGAGCTGTGTTGTGAGTATGAAATATATATATATATATATATATATATATAAACATGCATGCACCCCATGTGTGAATACGTATATGAATCCCTCTCCATCCTCACTGTTCGCTCACACGTAGTTTTTGTAGAACAGGTATTTGGGAAACTCAAAATTAGCTAGCATCCCAGACACAGAGTTGCACCAGAATACACGTACTAGTCAGTGCAATGACGGGTAGTGAACGGACAGCACATGCAATGGATGTCATTAACTACTGCATACGTTTACCGCAAGGAGACGACTTCCATTGTGTTCGCCATTTCATTCACAGTACGAAATAATGGGAAGGCGATAGATAAGCGCAGAAGTAACCAACTGTTTGATAGAAATACACAGAGTAAGTAACTGCCCGATGTTTATCCACGAAATTTAAAAGGAGGTCACTGGACATCTTTTCGCTTGCTCATTTCAGTCCTTATGTCTAATGTTATAGTAATTCGTACTAGATAACTTTATGAACTAGCCATTACTTCGATCTTCAAAGTAACGGTTTTCAGACCCGTTCCTCAACAAAATTTCTCTATACACTGCTCTATTCCTTCTCCAAAAAAGTCTCAGTCTGTCACAATAACGACTAAAAGTACTCTAACAATAGGAGCCAAGTATAAATGAAGATGTGATGATTCAAATATATTCTCACATTTAAATATGAACGAGGCAGGAATTTTAAGAAAATATTAATAATACTCAAAGGTATTTCATAACCATACTTACTTACTTACTTACTTACTCCATGGTGCAGAGTCCTTCTTGAGAAGCTAACTGGTTTGCAGCTAGTCAAGAAATTCCCCACATTTCACGGAACCCACCCACATCCCACCTCCTGGAGATCCATCCTAATATTATCCACCCACCTACGCCTAGGTCTCCCCAGTGGTCTCTTTCCTTCCGGTTTCCCCACCAAGACCCTATACACCACCTCTCCTCACCAATTCGCACCACATGCCCAGCCCATCTCATTCCTCTCGATTTTATCACCCGCACAATATTGGGTGAGGAGTACAAATCATTTAGCTCCTCGTTATGCAATCTCCTCAATTCCCCCGTTACCTTGTCCCTCCTAGGTCCAAATATCCTCCTCAACGCCATATTCTCAAACACCCTCAGCTTCCTTTCCTCCCGCAATGTCAACGACCAAGTTTCACACCCATACAAGACAACAGGCAAAATTATAGTTCTATATATCTTAATATTTCATAACCATAAACTATATATTTACGGTCTCAGTTATTATAAGTATCCTCAAATTACATAGGTTCATGCAGTTCAATATTGCGAGTAAACTGGAATAATTTTGTGTGATAAGACGTCGGCGGATATGTATGCAAATTCATTTGTAAATGAAGCTGATCTCGGTGGCCCTGCGGTCTGCTGCCGCTAGATTGCTGGGATTACGGGTTCGAATCTCGCTAATGGCATTGACGGTTGTCCCTTTTGTATGTTGTGTTTTGTGTAGGTAGCGGCCTCTGCGATGGGTTGGTCACTCTTTCAGAGGAGCGTGAGTGTGTGAGTGTGTGAGTGTGTGTGTATGTAATTTGTGTGATTTATAAACCTAAAAATAGCGAGTTGTAGGTCCGATTTGAGGTGTAGAAACACAGAAAAAATATGAAAATAACTAGGCCTACTGCACTAAAAGTTTACAATTTTGTATGAAGTTGGAATTCATATTAATTAGACTTGAATTTTGTTTAATGGTACAAATTTATCTATGTTCATCCTTCGATGATAACTAAGCCGCAGTGAGGGGCAGACCGGTACCTTCTTCGTTATTCAGGAATACATTTCCTGTAAAAATATTTCCGACGTTGGCTCATATGCACCTCAGGAACCAGTCCAGACCTGTCCTGGTTTTGCCGTAAGAACAGAATTTTCTCGCATTCCCGTTCCGCTCCCACAACTCTTTACGTTCAATGGAACGTTGTTAACACTAAGGATATTAACATCCGGAGCTCTGTGACAGGATGAAGCAAAGAAAAAAGACGACACTAAGAAAATCGCGATATTTATCGGACGTTTCTGATTCCTTCCTTTCTTCTTCTTCTTCTTCTTCTTCTTCTTCTTCTTCTTCTTCTTCTTCTTCGTCTTCTTCTTTTTCTTCTTCTTTTTCTCCTCCTTCTTTTTCTTTCTCTTTTTCTTCTTTTTCTTCTTTTTTCTTCTTATTCTTTTTCTTCTTTTTCTTCTTCTTTTGCTTATTCTTTTGCTTCTTTTTCCTTTTCTTCTTCTTCTTCTTTTTCTTCTTGTTTTCTTTTTCTTCTTCTTCCTTTTCTTTTTCTTCTTCTTCCTTTTCTTTTTCTTCTTCTTCCTTTTCTTCTTCTTCTTCTTCTTCTTCTTCAGTACCTGCCATCACCTCCATACAGCCTTCAATAATTCCCTGTACTCTGATACCTTTCCGGAACAAGATCCAGCTTACGTAAAGAAAGGCGGAAAAGCTAAAGAGCTAAGAGTCAGGGGAAAAATAAGTAAGAATCTGACAGAACGTTTGGTACGTCTGGATGCTGAAGCAGGTACAGAAAAGGCAATATGTTACGCTGTGTGAAGGGAGCTGATAAGGGATTATAGGTCGCTGTAATTTTCGGTCATAGAGATGTGTAGATGAAATAACACAACATTCTATGAAGGTCACGTGTAGTATCGCTACTTCCTCCTTGATTAAGCGCACGTGCAGAATCATCCATGAAAAATTCTACACAATCTCCATTTGTATTTCTTTTTTCTTTAAATGAAAATGTCTACCAGGGCAGGCGTATTTCCACTGTGCGTCTTTTTAACAGCAGAAGTGTCGTTTTACGTTTTCCCATGGTGACATAATTCCCGAAATACTTAAACACGAAGGGCACAAAGAAACATTTAAATCAAACAGCCACAACTTTTTCTGTAAACATATGTCGGTATTACGTCACACTACAAATTGTTTATCCAACTGTTACGAAATTGCTTTCTGCCGTAGACCGAAAGGTTAAAAAGGCTGTTCCCATGTTGTTCAAAGGTACTGGAGCGAGAGTTACACGAAAATCGTGCAGTAGACAACTGGAAAACGCGAAATAACTGGTGCAGAGGGTAGACAACAATGCTTGGTGTTTAAACATGTAGCCCGTCTTGGAATAGAAATGAGACGCATGTTCAATTGACGCAGTAAGCAATTCTAAGGAAAAAGCAAATTTGTAATACGTCGGTACATCACAAGAAAATATGTTCATAATATCAAATATGTCGCACAAATTAATATTAATTCCATAACAAATCCATATATGTGCAAAATTAAAATAATACTCCAATGGTAATTGTCTCACACAGTGCTTGCCGAAGGCTACTGTAGCGTGTTTAACCTAAATAGTCAAGGACGTCATAGTACATCATCTGTCCACGCATAAAATATACATATCTAAACTAAACTAATCCTGCTACATCAAGAACACTTATCCTACAGCACGCCTAATAAATTAATCGTTAGCAACAGCAGGTCTGACAAGCCACGATTCGACACCTCCGGCAGTCGGATCAAATATGTGTCTCACTTTATGTGCCAGGAAGTACGCTGAGCCTCTTGCTAAGCCGGACCTTACGGCTTGATGGAAAGCAAGCAGTAAATTTCGCTCCATGTATTTACTGGCCCACGTTAAACATGGCTTGTGGTTCGTCTCTGTTAGCGACTACACACTCTTCCTCACTCTCTGACGTGTGTAATCTAGATATGACACTCTTTCCCTTTGATCTACTGTAGTCGTCAAAAGAAGGTTATACAGATGGATGGCAGAATAGGAGTAATCGTTGAAGGCAGTGAGAAATAAAATAATTGAGGAGGAAGTAAGAACGAAAATAAATTATAATAAAATAAAATATTACGAAGATTTAAAGAAAGAAAAGAATTAAGAAACGGAAAGAATGATAGAAGGAGGAAGTAAAGCAAGAATGAGGAAACCAAAAGATGGTAGCAGGTAGAAGACAATAAAGAGGGAAGAATGATTGAAAGAATTGAGTAACGCAAGAAGAGAGGAAAGTAAAGGAATGGAACGAATAATGTAAAGGATAATGGTAAAAAAGGAGTGAAATATCAGAATAAAACTACTTCTAGTACATTAAAATAATTGCTCTGGCTCTAAAAGGAATTCTACCTAGAATACCTGCTCTTACGTAATACATGATATTAGTGCGCGTTTCTGTGGGATTTCCACAGAAAGTTTTTGTTCTCATTGCTTGTTTCAATGAGCTTGTGGAAATGTGTACCGTATCAAAGATTAACCGAATCGCAATACATAAAGCACTGAACGTGCATAATTCACGTATTTTCTGACAGACAGCAACAAGAGTTGCAAAAAATATATAGCGTACGGCCAGTTAGATGACTGGACGATAACCTTACAGATGGGCAGTCCGGCAGTCGCAACGACATGTCATTTGGATAGATAGGCTTACAGTGCGCTGGAGAGTAATAAGCCCTTTCTGAAAAAAAGAGAGAAAATAATGAACACGGTGGTGAGGAAACCAGTCCGTATCGATCCGTTTTCACGTATGGATATTGGACACGCACAAAAGATAAATTGCCTTGGTCAAAATCAATCACTGACTGGGTAAATCGCTGTTGTTTTTCGTCTGAAAAGAACAAAGCTCCCAAAAAATATTTCACAAAAAAGTTGGTGTACTCCCTATGTGGTCGTGTAACACGCTGCCCAGAACTCTGTGGGGGATGAGAGGGTATGAAGTGGGGGGAGGGGGGATGCCGGTAGCGAAATTAATGGAGAGAGGTGAACAGAGTCGATTGATGGAACTACCAACTCAATTCATTGAGGGTTAATAATATTACATGCACTCAGAAAGGACTGTGTGTACAATACATGGTGCGATGTATTAGTTTACTGTTATCTGTGACATGTTGTATAGCTTCGGTGGCAAAGGTAATTCAGTGGACGGACAGAGGATCAAGTGTTCAAAGGAGAGGACTGGTTATGCCAGAGAACGTTCAAGACACTACAGCCAAGCCAGGCATTCACCGTCAATTGCTTTATGCTGCTCTTGACTAGAGCCAGCCATTATACGAGTATACGGATAATTTAGATGGGCATTTGGACAGCCTGCACACTGCGATACTATTACATTACTTGCTCGCTAATTACGTACAGAAGGCTTAATTACTGATTGTCAGATAGCTATACAGCGGTCAAATCAACACTTTCACTGTGGAGAACAAGTGTCATGCATGGGAAAATGAGAAATGTTTACACATTTTCTATAGGAATGTTTGAATGGAAGAATCTTCCTTGGAGATCCGCGTGCATGCAGGAAAGAAATTCTGAACTCTCACATTTTCCAATAGACAGAAGAGATGTGAGTATTTATACAGCTTTCTTCTGGCTATGAATGTTACTCTGTGGTGGGGTTCATATCAAGCCTTTTATGAAATTCATGGTTCCAAAAATATGTGATAATTCTCACCATCTGAGCCACTATCAGCTTGGCAAGAAAGATTGATCCGTGGTATCTGATATCAAATCAGAGCATTCGACGAAGAAGGGCATTTTGTAATGACCCTGGGTCAGTCTCTGATCAGACTTTTAAAACCCTTATGTAAAATCACAAAATTCAGGCGCTTCCAACAAATCCACTAATCGCATGAGAAGGACCCTCTAATGCACATAATTCCCTCTACTGAACCCAATATACCCATAGATAACATATTCAAAATTTAAATTGACCAGGTATTGTTTTTGTACTTCCATGCTCCCTAAGCACTAGTTCCCAAATGTTCTGTTTTTTTCCACTTTCGGAAAGAAATTCCGTGCGTAAATATGCGTAATTTTCGTAATGTTTAATGTGTTCTAACCACATGTCATTATTCGAAGAGTATCCGCGCTGTTACTACGTAAATAGCACAAATTACTACGGTGAATGTGTAAACTTTTCCAATCCTCTTAGTTTGTATCTCTGTTATGACCATCCTACTCAAAAATTAATTTTTAAGTACTTGTTACTCCGTCAACGTCAAGTGTCAACTTTTTACGACCTCAAATATACTTTCAACATTACTTCCAACATGAGTTTCAAAGAAAATGTTTCGTAAATCTACGCAGAGAGGAGAATTCTATTGCGTTGGCTTCTTTGGTTTAAGCTGTTAAGAAAGCGTTAGATTGATGGAAAAATAAGCTGAAAATGAAATGTGCGATTTACTTTCTCTACATGTTTCTTCATAACATTTTTCAGTCCAATCAATTTCTATCGAATTACTCTCCTGAAAGGCACAGAAATGTTTGTCAGTCACATAGTGTGTACACCACGTTCGTCCGATATTTACCACAACCGGAAAGTGCCAAAACGTTTTACTAAGAATCTCAATATCAAATTTCGTTAAAAAAAATTGAATGGTCACGATTTTTCGAGTAAAAAGGGACGGACGGACAATATGTTGGCTGGAAAAGCTGACGGAAAAGGAGGAGGGAAATCTGACGGAGGGACGGGAAAACTATTTTAGTACGCACTCCGGAGGAACCCGAAATCGTGTACGAAAATCCGTAAGTGCAGACACAATAAGTTTCATATGCGAGTTCGTACAAGCAGTTAACTGTGTCAGCAAGACAGGACGATGCTCTTGAGTGGTTCGTGTAATTGAGACTGGGCGTAGAGTCACAGAAGTAAACGATGATGTCTGGGGCTAAGGAAATGACACTATCATAATATTTTTAAGCAAAATCCTTATATCCCTCACGTTCTTTACAAGAGAAGCGTAAATATGTACGACGATAATTTATTTAGGCAGCTTTCTAGAAGACGCTAGTCCACCCGGAACATTCGACTTCACTGTTTCTGGTCTGCCTCTAGAGCTAACAATCCATGGCCCATCATGTCACAGAGGCGGGTTAATTCATACAGGTCTCCACATCATATTACATTATCCAGTGCTGAATACATAACCTCCAGAGAGCTACTAGACACAGCTTTTCCTTTGTTAGGATTATATGACTTGTAGGTAATAGAGCGTTCTGAACTGTAGACATTGCTCTGAGGTTTCCCAGATTAAAGAGACATGAAGAAACACTGGTCAACATAGTGCTTATGAAAAGAACATAAAAGTAAATATAATTGTTACTGGAGAAGACGCGCGCCTGTGTGGATATTCGGAAAAGTCGATCACTTCCATCTTCATGGTGGCGCACAGAGGAAACCAAGTACGCAGACAGACGGTTGGAATGCGTAAGGTATTTACCTATATTTATTTCCAACTACTTGCATATCACTTCTTGAACATGTGTATTGATTTTCCACCATGTTGCAGCTAATAATAATAATAATAATAGCAATCCTAAGGAGACAAAGGGCACAAAGGAGCAAGAGTCTGGACGAGGATAGCTGTTATTATTAGATTAAACATGTCATAGAACTAATGTACATGTTAACAAACAGACATGTCATTAGTTGGAAATAAGTATATCCTTACCTAGGTTTATATCTATCACACAGAAAGTATACAATATTAAATTCACGGTTGAAACATATTTGGTAAGAAGCCACGGAATGGCACAGAGTTTATGTACTGCCTAGGGGTCACACAGGCCTTAAAAGTATAGTGAAGTTTCCCTGTGTTAAGAATGAAGATACATGTAGAGTGGAAGCACTAGCTCCACCCATTCTAATCTCAGCATTACATAATGAGGGTGAGTAGTCAGATTCACACAACTGCAGTTTCATTCTGGGGAAAGGGACTCCTTACATGGGGCTGTCTTCTAGGATAGTTGGAAGATAGCCTCATCGGCACTAGAGAAAGGGGAAATACCGATCTGAGAGGAGTATGCCTGATAGTACAGCAGCTCTATCATCAATCAGTCTTACTGTGCAAACGTTGGTAATGCGCTGCAGGGGAAACGATCCCTTACTCAAATAACACAAGGCAATTTATGGACTGACACAGGGAATCAGACCATAGCAAGGAACACCTTAATCTCTATAACATTTTAGAAGGGACTCTGAATGCTAGAATAATGTGAGAGAGAAGATCAACAATGAAGAAAAGTTCAAAATAGCGCCGACGAATGCTTACTATAGTGTACATCACTTAGACTTAACTTTGGAGACAGGGAATCTATAAACATCTTTTGACCAGAAGACATCCACAGTCTAGTGTACATTTCATGCTTTGAAACAAGAATACGTGATTTTAACGTAAAATAAAAGTTTTCAGAAGCGTCGATATCACCTCAAACCATTTCCTACTGTTGCGTAAGAAACTATGACAATATGCAAGAAAGATACAACAAAAATAAATTTTGAGGGGCATTTGCTTTGAGGACAATAGAAAAAAGTTGTATAATGTAATGAAAATAAACCAGCACTCGAATAATTAAGTTGTTAATATTAATAAAGACAATCGAATAGGGGGAGAAATAATTACACGAATAGCAGATACAGAAATCCTAGAGAAAAGAAACAAAATTTACAGAATAAAAACACTAAAGGAACAGAGTGTAAAGGATCTGAGCAAGGATATACATACACGCAAAAACACTTAATTATTGCACCTAAACACAAAATCAGATGTACATCTGCAAGCTCAAAATAAACCGTGCCTTGGATAATGAGAAGCTGTAAAACAGTACTGTCAATAGATCTAAATATTATTGAAACATATGACGGATAAAACTTTCATAGGCTTGCACCAAATTACATTTAAACAATTATGAAAACATTTTATCCACATAGAGCTATCAGAAGGGCAATGTTTCGAAATTAAATAACAAAGTACGGAATCAATAACAGATTAATTGTCTTGGTCAAATTTAAAATAAAATAAACAAGGAAAGGAACCTTAAGACAAAGAAAGAAATTTAAGAATTCACAACATTACAGCTAAAGCAGCATTGAAATTTGGAAGTGAAGCTTGAGTACTGAAGAAAAGAGAGGAACAACGTTTAGAAGCAGCACAGATGAAATTTTTGAGACACTTACTTGGAATAACAAAAC
>Ga0123357_10010644_pt1 | contig 11719 bp, 8 predicted proteins | sample TergutEmb28metaG_FD_89873 | JGI IMG/M metagenome (GOLD analysis project Ga0123357, IMG submission 89873) | Embiratermes neotenicus P4 segment gut microbial communities from Petit-Saut dam, French Guiana - Emb289 P4 | ecosystem: Host-associated > Arthropoda: Insects > Digestive system > Gut ...
TCCGGATGCACAAACTCCTGAGGATGGATGTATTAACATCCGAAACATGTTGAGCATTAAATAATGAAATAATAAAGCAAGTGACATCAAGTTGTTCTCTCTTTATCCAACTATAAATTTAAAGTTAGAGAGATGTTTTAAAAAGCATAGCAGCCGGAAGAAATTTTAGCAGAGTTACATCTACAGTAATAAACTCGAACAAATTACGGAGTATGGGTAGTACTCTAGCACTAAATCATGCATACCTCAGTCCATATTCACACAGACGTATATCTATAACGAAGTATTCATCAGTTCCTTTGGACCAGTCGCAGTAGGAGCACGTATCTAAGGTTTCGTAAAAACGTAGGGGTTTGGTGGCGTGAGGTGATGAAATGAGGTACTATTTGTAACGCTGTTCCCTGAAGACGACCTGGGTTGGACGAAACACAAACATACAGAGCCTCAATCACGACGCCTTTGTGTCGTGCTTTGGTGACCACTAGCGTCTTATTCATCTTCTCTCCGCCAGCTATCACTGGCCACTACAGGCGCAGCTTTTCATCCTCTCTACAATTGGATTACAAAGACACCTTCCTTCCCACTACCTCTCCTTCCTCCTCATGTCCTCGAGCAAGGTCTGGTTCTATTTACGTCTCAAAACTCCAGCTCTTCCCTCATCTCATCTTTCTTCAAGTCCTTCTTGATTTGGCTTCCATTTCCTTTCTTACGTCCCTCCTTTACTACGTGTCTTCTATACAGCTCTCAACCTGCGTCTGTTGATCTTACTAAAGTTTTACACAAATTTTCTACAAGCATGTAAATTTCCTCAAATTCTAAATTCGGTAGAACAGCAGCATCGAATGTGCACGTATTGTTTTCACTGACTAGGAGATCAACTGTGATTATTTGCATTTTTAAGGAAGATTTGTCTTCTTCCCACCTTATGCCTTATCTTACACCAAAATATGACAATGATATGCACTTGCCCTGTCGTATATAGGAGAATTACTGGCCTTTATATTTGACTTGGTGATGATACAAGGAATGTAGAACGGCAAAAATAACAAATGTTATTTTCCTGTCCATTGTCAATAGCGAAATAATTCGATGTCTTGCTGTCTTCGGTGAAAAGTGCGCAATATAACGTAAAGTCCTGATATGAATTTTGAATAGGACATAACACAGAAATAGGCGGTCCTGCTTTACTCATGGTTCACCTTTATTTGCACAGTGGTTTATACCATAGTCACGTAATAATGAAATCTTGGCTGGACATTTTATTATGCACTAATTCACACGAACATTCAATGTATCGTGCTAGGGTAAGGGAGAATTGTCAGAGAGGCTAAGAAACGTTAGTAAGAAGTGCAAATTGCACCGACAAATGGATTAAAAGCAGCTTTTAAAGGAAAACATTGTTACTTAAGTCTTCCGCTTGTTACCTGAAAACTTAAAGATTAATATAAACACAACTATAGGCCTAATATGTTGCTTTGTTCTTTGCAGGAACAAACGTTGGTATTTTACGTTGAGGAAGGATTAATAGATGGGAGATTTTGCTCATATGGCGCAGGAAAAAATTTGAAGTAAAATTACTGCAGAAAATTGCATAATAAGGTGCTTCGTAGTTTTTATTACTCATAAAACGGCCTATGATAAAACCAAGAAGAAATGAGTGGAACAAGTAGCGTGATTGCGAAAAACAAAATATTCATACGAAATTTTGGTTTGGAATCCTAAGCGGAAACCCATTTTAAAGACTCTGGAAAAGACTAGAGAGTAAATTTAAAATATGTCTTCAAAATTTTGAGAGACAATACGAGTATGTGGACTGACAACATCCAGCTGAGTACAGTGGCTGGCTCTTGGTGAGACAGAACAATTAACTTAAGGTAGTTTCTAGAGACGCTTAACGACTAGTAGTTCGTATGGAATGACTTGTGCAGTTGGATAAGAAACATATGGGACTTAAGTAGTGTTAAAGAAAACGAATATGCCTATCTGCCATGAAGCGTGACGCAAAGACATCAGAAATCTAAGCAAATACATTCTACTGATAATGAATACGTGTGTCCTGAAAAAATCAAATAAATCAGAAACATAAAGTTCAGATAGAGAAATGAGTCAAAACGAGGATAAGTGTGAACAGTTTAAGCCCAGTATAACGATTATAATTACGAAACTTATCCACAAATTTGAAGTAGAGTACGAAATGGGAATATTTATTCGCGTTCTGCGCCTTTGAATATTCAATTGAAAAGTGAAATTTTGTTACTCTAGCAAGTGTAATAGTTTAGATACTCTCGTCCTCTGTTGAGTTTATGATGCACTTAACATGCATAGGAGCCATCAGATTCACGTCAGGCATAAAGATAAAAATCGCTCCGATTAGATGAATCAGACTCGAAACGGATATGGATAGCAATAAAAATGGAGGATAAGAATCAAAGGAAAGGGAAAGAGGAAGTTGAGGTATACATACAGGAAACGAAGACAGAGAAAACGGCATAAACTGCCCTCTGCATCAATAAGCATCAAGCCAAAAATAGGTGCAAGGGAATGGAGGTAGAGCTCCACTGCTGGTTATCGTCACGCTCCGGCCGCTTTTATCGTCAGGCGTATAATTCGATGCATATTGCATAGGAAACTCGATCGACTTGCAAAGCATGTCCTGACGAGGTGCCGAAAGGATGAATCTCTGTCCACACAGACAGCATGCAGCCATGCCGCAGTCCGATACCGATACCGGACGAGCTATTCCAATTCAATTACACACAGACAGAAAAATAAAGAAAGTAAATTACTTCAAGAAAATGAAGATTGGACCGAAATAGATACTCAATAAGAAACAAATGCCTGTGAATGTTTTGAAATCAATTCACAATATGACACGTAACATGGTTGTGCAGCGGTCCGATAGCAGGACGTGAGTTCCAATGTGACGTTATGGTTTGTCAGAATGATGAATTCCACTCGGAGTGCAGCTTTTTGTTGTGATCGCTTATTGTATGGTCAGGCACCATTAAGTAGCCGCAGGTTCTTTATTTGAAGGTTTCAGTCCCCTCCATAGAAGTTAACGCCCTCTCTCTGCACGATCAATTGATGCTTTTCTCTTGCTTTTTACACTTTTCTTAAAATTCTCGCCACTCCTCTTACTTTTCGCAGCTTCTAAGGTGTCAGCTAAGGGTAAAACGGTAAGTATTCTGAAAAATGATGAAGAACAAGTATGAGAAGAAAGGAAAAAGGAAATGTGAGGAAATGAAAATGTAGTAGGCAACAACGATAGAAATAAAATTGTTCCTGTGTTGAATTAAGAAATGGGACCAGGGGAAAGAAGTTCATGTAACTGGGGGATGACAGATTCCTCCGGTCCCTCTAGGCTGGCCGAAAGATTTGTCGCGTGTGAAGTTTGTCATTGCAGAAAGGTTATCGGTGCTTAGCACTTCACACCAGTGTTCGGTCCTCTACAGAATTCGAATACTCTAAATTTTGTCCACACAATAACTTTTAAATTTCCTATGCTTCTTACTAAGTTAACAGTGATTATGTACCTACAATTCATAAGCTGGTAAGCTTTGTTAATGGAGGGGCAGTACTTTCACCAGGCGGTAGAAACTGGATCTTTAACGATAATTAACGTTAATTATGCTCTTAAAAGGCTTTAAACCACGGAAAAGCCCTAGTTTTATAAATCTCTGCTTCCTTTGCTACGCCACTTTCCAGTGTCCATATTTGACGGCCGTCACACTGCACTTTACAATTCTGTCGCAAGATAAACTGTATGTGCCTGGGTTGTTATACACACAAAATTCTCCTAACAGTATCAAAAATATTATCAAAAAAAGACAAGATCCCACATTCAGTGGTCCTGGTATTTCTTCCATTTCAATGTTGGGAAATTTATTGATTGTAGAAAATCATAAATTAGTGAGATAATTTTCATCCTAACGTTTATTGACATTCTCCTAATGATCTAAAGTTATTTGGTACAAAATATTAAGATATCAAAAATTTGTCCTTACAATGCAAGAAATTTTACAATGAAACTTGAAAGTGAGAAATATTATACACAGGTCTATTCGACGTCTGTGAGCGCTTTTTCTGGGTGCTAATACGAAGCGGGCGTTTAAACCATCGTTGCGGCTGAAATATTTCAGGGTTTCAAGTCAAAGTTGGACTAAAATAAACTCTATTTTTTTTAATTAACAAACTATCAGGTGGTTTTGAGACAAGGGAAGAACGATGTTAGTAGAAGATTAAACGAATCTCTAGGACTCGAATACAAACAAGAAAATATTATATCAGTTCGAAGTGTGGTGTCCTAACAAATCCAGTTGTGTAAACTCTAAAAACACCAACATAATCTGCAAACTTCCAGAAATCGAGTCACGTGAGCTCTGAAATATTTCGTCAAATTAATAGTTATCAGTTCCTACTTGGTTCTGAAAATACTGATGGCATGAAATTAAAATAAATGAAGTCGGTGTTGTCATTAGCAGGCTGACTTACGGACTTGGTCAGATTGTTTAATTTATGTGAAGAGTACGCTAAAGCTATTTCATGTGGATCTAAAGACAACTTTTCCTAACATACAGCATGTGACGAAACTGCACAAAGCTTTAAATTCAAATAAATTAGAGATGAGGTCTTTAGATATATTAAGAACATATAAAAGTATTTATTTGATGCTATCTAATGGTGGTGGATCATGCATGGGCAGACGTTAAGAAGTCTGGGCTCTGATATTGATGAAACTTATCCACTAGGTCTCAGACTCGATTTATCGCAACCAATTCGCTGTCGTCTATATATCAGTGTCGGAACGTCACTGAAATCAGTATGTTGGAAGTTTTCTTGTTAATATGCACTAAACATTTCTTTACATGCGTAACTACAGGCTTTAGTCTCTGCATAAATGGGTATTCGCACTTGTGGGATATTGCGCAGTTGACTGGCAGTTTTGATGTTTTGCTGACCCTGCATCTCAGTATAATCTTAGTAATTGACCAACTTAAAGCACAAATTCTTGTTTTATAAAAAGTTTATTATATTCCTCTACATGTTTCGAGCACAATGTGTTCGAAACATGTAGAGGAATATAATAAAATTGTTATAAACCAAGAATTTGTGCAATAAGTTGGTCAATAACTAAGATAATTGGCTGTTATTTACTGAGGTTTCGGAACAGCCTACAGTTTCTACCTGCAAGGGTCAAGCTGCCCAAAAAGTATTCTTCTTGGACTGCTTGACTTTTCAAGGTGGGACCGATAAGATGTGCCGAAACGTCGGTAACAAAAATTAAACATTTGCAATATGGCAAAAGACTGAAGGCCTCATTTCTGTACATACCGTCATTCTCTGCAGGCAAATATTGTGCGTACCTTACACAAGGACATAACTGTTTTCTTCCACATCCTTACTGTCTAAATGAATAAAGAAGGCAGACAGTTACTCTCCCCCAATTTGCCCACTAGACTATCGGAACTTGTACGACGTTCCGGTTCTCTATCCTTCGCCATTATCCGACTTCCGGCACCAGTCAGACGGCAAATGATAGGACATAAAATCGTAAAACGTAATGGTAAAGCAATAAGAGCCTCGTTAAAAAAAGTTAAATGATGTAATATATCCAAAATTCAAGTCACTTGCTATGTCACCCAAACCGAAATTCAGAATACTGGCAACCATCAAAATATCAAAGAAATGAACAGCTAACTAGACTGATGAACTCAACGGAGAAAGGCGTATTTTGACAAAGTAGCAGTCCCTCTTCTATTCGAAGAACTGTCCACATTTCACGCAATACAGAGTTGAATCGCCGTCTTTACACGAGATGAAATCTACTCTGATTCCTCATGCTACGGATCAGCTAGTTCATCGCCGGCTTTTCTTCGTGAAGGTAAAGAAAGTAAAGAAATCCCTGCAAAGGCCTCGGCAGACCCTGAGGGTTCCAGAAGGTTGAGGTTTCCATATTTCCATACAAACGGCACATGAAGGTTGTCAGCCCTACACACAGACCGCCTTTACCCCCTACAAGATATTCCTGGTATTCATTTGTTAGAGGATGAGTCGACCCTAGGGTCATAGTGCGGCCGGAAGGATTAAGGCAATGAAAAATTCCAAAGACACCGTCCCGCGACTTTCCGGCTTTGAGCGCAATTCTTCGACCAAATGCACGCTGCTTGCTCCCTCTCGTTGTGAAGACCGGGTTTTAATCCTAATGCAGTCCACTCTGTATTTGTGATGGGCACAAGGGCAGTGGGACAGGTTGGTGTCTGAATATATCCGTTTTCCCCAATCAGTACCAATCAGTACCAATCCACCAATTCTTCACTATCACATTTCAATCGACAACGAAGCTATAATTTTACAAACTGACAGAAACGGTAACAAAACACTTCAAGAACTACATTCGGAGACAGTTTACATAATATTTTCTTATTCTTTAAAATTCAGTTTGAATATTACCCTCTACGTCTACGCCAAGAACTCCGAAGTACTTATTTTCATTCAGTCTTAAAACTAAAACGTTTTATGCCTTTAACTCAGTATTTTAACCAACTTGATGCAAAAAAATTTTTGTTTCCTAAAAAGTTTATTTCATGCCTCTACATGTTTCAAGCACATGTGCTCATCATCAGGAGGTCAAAATTGCATTACACAGCCTCTTATATCATCACACCTATAGGTGTGAAGATACCAGAGGCGGTGTAATGCAATTTTGACCTCCTGATGGTGAACACATGTGCTCGAAACATGTAGAGGCATGAAATAAACTTATTGTAAAACAAAAATTGTGTGCATCAAGTTGGTTAATTACTGAGATAAATATACTGAGATGCACGGTCAGCCAAATGTCAAAAATTTTATGCCTTGTTTAAACTTCCCGTAAAGAATGTATCTGCGTAAAACGGTGTAAAGAGTACAAAAACTTCATATATCTGCTACTGTTGTGCCTAAATAGTGTGTCAATTGATTACTACTAACACATACAGTACGTCTCTGATGCACATCAACGCCACTAGGAAAAAGGAAGTTCAATTCGCTGCCGCTTATACGTTTCTGTCGCCACATGCAGTGTGCCACCAACAATTTTTAGTTGACTTGAAGTCGTTTCCTGCTACGAATCTCTTGAGATTTGTCCAACCGAAAGACGGCCATTCCGATCAGATTCAGCATCCATACAGCCGTGAACACAAGACCAAGTATGTTATCTGCATCGTTCAGGAAATTAAAAAGGCTCGCTGACCAGCCAAAATAGCGTTAGATCCACGATTGGATCAGCGGTTATCGGTGAAAACGAATCGCAAGGTATCATTCCAGTTCAGTTACATTCCTCTCCAGAGATATCCGTGTAAGTAAACTGGATTGTCTTCCCTGACAAGTCCGTTAAAACTGCCTCGTTTCGTAACTTGAATGTATTTTGCTTCACCCTAGTTACTGATGAAACGTATTTAAGAAATGACGGTACAGGTTTCCATATCTGTTGATTTCACTCCTTTCTTTCGTTACTTCCACAGAAACAGATTTAAAATGCCTGTTAACCACCGGTTCTAGCAGATTTGTACACTGTCTTCAGTTACAGGTGCACGTGTTGATATACGCAGTCAGGTGGGAGGAATTCCCACGTATGTTCGAAAAACCACTGTCGATTTTGGAATGCATATACAATCAGCAATGTGGGCCGGGATAGCTCAGTAGGTATAGCGCCTCGCTACGGGCTGGACGGTTCGGAAATTGAATCCCAGTGGGGGGCGAGATTTTCCGCACCTGAATGGATCAGCCCTGGGGTCCACCCAGCACCTATACAATGGTTACCGGGTTCTTCCAGGGGTTAAAACGGCCCGGGTGTGGTGTCGACCACCCACCCCATCTAGCGCCGATGTTAAAGAAAGAGTAGATCTATATATCTAGTCCCCCTCTGGGCCTTCGTGGCATATTCTAGGATGAAATTTATCTTGTCTTTACCTTAAAAACCACCAATATTTTCATACATACAGAGAGTGGTCAACAATTAAGCTAACCACTTCATAACCGTAAAATAACATAAGCTGTTACTTCCTTTATTGCGTACTGACTTTACAATAAGTTACACGTAATGAGATCCTCGCAAGTTCTGTGCATATCTCAGAACGTTGTTATGCCTCTTGACGAATGGTCTGACATAAGAAAGCAGGTTGAACTCCGAACACTCAGATAAATACAAGAAAATGTTTTCGGTTAACTGGACATGGACCACATTGTACTGATAAGTTCGGAAATGAAGAATCCTACTGTGTTCGCTCACTTTTCTTTAATTGCTACCGAAATAGCACGATGTCCGGAAACATTGTACCGTACTCTGTAATCTTAGACACCCAGTGTATGTCATTTATCTGTAAGATACGTTCGAATTATTTTGCGCTGTGACAGAAGTTGACGAGTTATGCTCGAATTGGGCGCACGGCGCAATAGATCTTTAGATGAAGGGTGTTTCGTTGTGTCTAGTACCAGCAAACATTTTAAGGCGTTAAGATATTTTAGTGTAACTTTCAGGTATTGAAGTTCACAACAATTACGTCAGCAGTTGTGCAGTTGTTACATTAGGACGAACAACAGAGTGTCACTAGCAAAGAGATGCATTTGATCTTAAGAAGATTCATTCCCGCTGTGTTTTGGGCAATAGGAACCACAGTAAATCCAACTCTTTATTCCAGCGTTAACTCAAATTTTTTCAGCCTCTCAGGCCAACATTGGGTTGACCAAGATTGTAAGAATACATAGAATGTTATATGGAAATGAACCCAAGCAAACGCCTCTTTTCCACACGCGTTTTCTGTGACGCTGCTTACGGTAGGGCCAACATCGCCGACAAGAGGCATTTTGAGTGATGCAGCTTACGGCAGGGCCAATGTCGCAGATAACATTTATTTCAACGAGTGGCGCTGGTTACGTTAGGACGAACGTCGCAGAAAACAGCTACTTCAGCGAGTGGCGCTGCCGTTATCTGCCGTTGCGGCTTTTTCCACCCGTTCTGTTTACTCTTTTGATTCCATTAACTATTGTCTTTGTCGGAAAGAGCGCCATAATTAACGCATATTTGGAGCAAATGGAGAACTTTACATTAAGCTTTGGAATGTTAAAAAATTATTTCTCAAAGAATATTACAAAAGCATCCTTAACGTTATATGTCTGAAAGAGATGGTTACAACTTTGATTACGCTTTGTACAGTACATGCAAGGCTACACAAAATAGCGGCTGTGGAAAGCGATCTTTCTGGAAGCGCTCTTGAGAATGGTGTCACAGAAATTCTACGGTTGTAAAGTAGAATACAAGCATAAATCCAGACCCCACATCTTCACATTAAATTCATTAAACAGTGGTAATAAAACCCGCCAAGATCTCCTTACCAATTTAAATAAACAATTCAGCGCACAGGAGTATCATAAATTAGGTGGCACGCAACACAAAATTGTATGTTTGTGGAGGGTAATTTGGAATTTACATGCAGGACTAAAAAGCACGAAAAATTAAATTCGGAGCCTTTGACCTTATATTAATTCCAAGAAATTCCAAGAATTTTATAGACCCGAACGTTCTTTGCCGTATTAGGAAGTTTTAGTCACTTGCCTCTATCCTGGGCCAGAATGATTCAGTCCGTGCGCTCCAGCGATTTTCTTTAAAACCCATTATAATATTATCCTACCATTTACACACAGGTCTTCTAAGTGATCTCTCTGCTCAGCTTTCCACACGAAGGACTTCAACACTTTTTCAATTCACTCCCATGCCTTCCACATGTCCCACCCATCCTCCTCATGAAAATGTTCATTTTGCAGTATTCGCCAGTTTACCTTCCGTCTATCAGAGTCATGAGGATTTTTACACGTATAAAAGAAGATAATCTTTCTATTTCATTATTCAGTTACCGTATTAAATGAATTAATATTTTGAAAAGGGTCCTGTATAACCAGTTGACACAACAAACAAAGTTCCCTTTACGAGCAGGTCTTTAAAAAGTGCGTCAAGGAGAAGGCGCGATTGTTCCCAGTGTCTCTCGAATAGCAGCGCCGCAGAATTAGATTCTACCAGCAGCCAGCATAACGCTAGTCGTCGCATATGGCACTGTCAGCGGCACTGTGCTCGTGACACAGACGCTATTATTTCGGCAGCGTGCGTTCATGGAAATACATCAGTATACACTGACGAATCGTGAAGCAGCGCAACTGAAACTTATTATCTACAAGCGTTTTAAGTCTTTGGAAAACTGAAATGAACCCGAAATATATTTGAACACTCAGTTCGTACCGCACTGTAAACACTATCCGTCACGGTTTATCAAAACCGATTATTTAATGATATTGTTGTGACAACCACACAAAACACATAAATGCGCTCTGTTCGCAAAACGTAGAATTTCGGCACGTTAAAACTGGCGGTAGATAAAGTAACATTAACATTTAAAGTATTACTATAGAAGAAGGCGGCTAACCTTTCCAAACACCCTTCAATGGTATATAGTACAGGGTGCTGGAAAAGTTTCATTAAATAAGCCAATATTCAATTACGTTCGAAGCTGCTGAGTAAATATTAAGATGCTAAATTGCGGGTTTTCCATCCCGTTGTGTGTACGTATAACGGTATATTTTATTGGACCGTCGTTACACAACAATGTGGTGCAATGTTTAAACTATGCAACTAACAACTGAGTTACATTTTTCGACACTACACGGCCATCATCAGGCCTATAAAATAATGGTGTTAACCAAGGCACATGTGGTAATACTACCTACGGGATCCCGTGGTAGTTTGGGTGATCTTTTTGGCTAAACATTGTTTATTGAAGAAGATGTCTGCGTTGCATTTTAGTACCCTGATCTTCCATTTTTTATATTGGTTTATGTAATGCATTCCATCAACCAATATAAAAAATGGAAGATCAAGGTACTAAAATGCAACGCAGACATCTTCTTCAATAAACAATGTTTAGCTAAATATATCACCCCAAACTACCACGGGATCCCGTAGGTAGTATTACCGCATGTGCCTTGGTTAATACCATTATTTTATAGGCCTGATGATGGCCCTGTAGGGTCGAAACATTTAGCTCAGTTGTTAGTTGCATAATATAAACATTGCACCATATTGTTGTGTAACGACGTTGCAATAAATTATACCAAAATATTAAGATGGTCCGTACCGAAGACCTGTAGTTCATAAAATTACATAAAGTTTAAATATAAACACTAACAAAGTTCTAAATAAAAATGACTTAATTTGCGAAAATGTTTATTATATTCGAATGACTTAAAAAAAGATGTCAGAGAATATCTAACAAGTACCATTACCGAACCTAACACTGACATATTTAATGTACACTTTAATATTACCATCCCAACTACGCACAGTTTTTCAGATTTTTCAAATGAAATTTTACACAGGATTATCACCTCTGCCATTTACGACAGAAGTCCTGTTTAGCCCACCGTCCTTGATTTCACCAGCCTCACAACACAGGAGAAAAAAATTACAAAACACGCCACAAAAGAGTGTTTATTATCCTTCCGTTACTTATTTCTGTTTCAGATCCAATTACTCTCCCGGACACCTGTTCTGAACACATCCTTTGCACCTGATTAACCCTTTGCCGGTCCTATTTAAAACCCTACTGCACGGGCAGAAAGTCCGCGTTTTTTCAGTGGGCATTTAAATTTAGGTACTGCACCAGAAACAGGTCTCCCCCTCCAAGAAAAAAAA
>Ga0123357_10010645_pt1 | contig 11718 bp, 7 predicted proteins | sample TergutEmb28metaG_FD_89873 | JGI IMG/M metagenome (GOLD analysis project Ga0123357, IMG submission 89873) | Embiratermes neotenicus P4 segment gut microbial communities from Petit-Saut dam, French Guiana - Emb289 P4 | ecosystem: Host-associated > Arthropoda: Insects > Digestive system > Gut ...
CGGCCTCGGACCCGCGATTCTTCCACTCCTCGGGCGTCCAGTCAGCAAAAGGAGGCAGGATAAAACTATTTCTGGCAAAGAACTCTCTCGCTTCAGCAATACTTTTATTGATAGTGGACCTGTTCATGCTCATACGTATTCCCTCCCGGAGCAGGAAGCTTCGGAACAGACCCTCTCTTTACGTAAAGAAAGAGTGTCCTACAACCCTTGCCTTGAATGCTTTCAAGGATTAAGGAAACATTATCTCCGATGCGGCGGCGCTGTCAAGATAGAGGTTACAGCCGGAAAGCCGCTCGGCGGCTTATATAGCTGAACCCGCCTGGAAATTCAAACCGCTGCGGTCACAGGTGAAATCGTACCCTAACCGAGCAGCGCTGCTTTCATGGAAAAGACCAATCGCGAGCCTTCCATAATTGCCTTATGCGAGATGAAGTCTTCACCATGCGGCTTGCCATTTACGTTTGGACGGTCGCTGTAAACGTTGCGAGAGCCATGATTGACAGCCTCAAGAATCGTCTTGCGTCCATTGGGTAAGTTGATGATTGCCCGGTTGAATAAAGGAGCACTCAAAACATAGCTGGCCTTTCCGGGGCAAGCCGAAAGAAAGCCGAGAGCGCCCATCACGTACCAGGCAGCCATCGATCCGGTATCTTCGTCTCCGGGAAAATCGTCTGCAGTATATAGCTTGTCGAGAACTCTGCGGGTCCAGTACTGCATGAGGTCTGGCCGTCCGGCGGCTGCAAACATGGGAAGGAAAAGATGGACAGGCTGGTTGCTGTGCGCATACTGTCCAAAATCAGCGGCAGCCATCTCCGCCATCTCTTGAAGCTCATAGTTATAGTAGCCAACGTCAAAGACAGCAGGCATCGTCAACATCTCTTCCATATCTTTGACGAATGTTTTCTTCCCGCCCATGGCTTCGATCAGTCCAGCAGCATTATGAGGCACGGCGAAGCGATGCTGCCACGCAGAACCTTCCACGTATGGACTTCCCCAGGCGATAGGATTGAACGGCGTCAGCCAGCTTCCATCGGCCTTCCTGCCGCGCGGAAATCGTGTCTTCGCATCGTAAACGTTACGCCAGTTTTCGGAGCGCTTCTCGAACATTACAGCGTCTGCCTCATGGCCTGCCGCGCGCGCCACCTGCGCAATACAGAAGTCGCCGTAGGCTGCATCCATCGTTTCAGTGACAGCCTGATGAATCTTATCCGCGGGAATATAGCCTAACTTCAGGTAGAACTCGATTCCCCGGCGTCCGTAACCTTTGTCCGGATCACCCGGCTCTGTCGCGTGCCTCTTCAGAGCCTGATAGGCCGCTTCGAGATCGTATCCCTGGATACCTTTGCTGGCAGCATCGCCAAACACGGCATCGAGAAGGCTTCCAGTCATGGCCGCGCGGTAGCCCGGACTGGGGAACTGCGGCAGCCAGCCGCCCTCCTTCGAGGCGTTCACCCATGCCTGGAGAACTTCGCCTAGCCGCTCCGGGTTCAGAATCGACATCAGCGGATACCACACTCGATAGACATCCCAATAGCCGTGATCGGCATACATCACGCCTGGAGTTACCTTGCCCGTATACGGACTGAAGTGAATGGGCTTGCCGGAGTCATCCATCTCGTGCCACATGCGCGGGAACAGAAAGCTCCTGTACAGAGACGAATAGAAAGTACGCTGCTGCGCCGGGGTCGCTCCCTCAATGAGGATGCGGCCCAATTCCCTTTCCCACACCTCTTCCGATGACCTGTGCATCGCTTCAAACGGCTTCGTTCCCAGTTCAAGCTCAAGGTTTCGCATGGCTTGATCCGAGGAGATGAACGAAGTCGCAATGCGCACATCGATCGGACGGTTTGCCTCGGCCTGGAACCGGACGACGCCAATGCGGCGATGCGGCAGTTGCTTGACTTCAAAGCCGGCGATTGGCCTGTCGATCTGGATCAGATAGTAGGATGCAAATCCTTCAGGCACCCCCCCGCTGTTCGCCCGCGTCAGGCCACGAATCACGGAATTGCCAGAGTGCTCGCGTTCGAGATGGGCGTCATCCCCCGGAAGGTCAATGACTAAGCCCGCCGGGCCTGACTCACGGAAGGTGAGGCGCAGGATCGAGCAGCGCTCGGTCGGCACCATCTCCAACTGGCAGCGGTATCGCAGCAGATCGAGCCGCAGATAGCCTGGCCTGATAACGCTGGTCTCTACCCTGTAAGACGAAGCTCGATCTGCAGGAAGCAGCGATGGCGGCTCGTTGATGAAGGGGAGAAAGGCAGCCTGGCCATAATCGGCCAGCCAGGGACTCAGTTGATGCGTGCAGCGGACACCTTCCAGACGCTGGTCTGAAGCATTAAAGAACCACGCCCCGCCATCCTCTCGCGTCTGTAGCGTCCAATGCGCCATGCCGAATGGCATCGCAATAAGAGGCAAGGTATTTCCACGTGAAAATAACGGGCTGGAGTTCGTTCCCTGCAGGACATTCACTAGATCCACGAGCTTTCCGGAAGCTCGCGTGCGTGTTTCCGCTGCCATGGCCGCTATCGAAGAAACCTTCCGGGCGTCAGAGACTCCCTGCTCTGCTTCTGTGTCTGCCGACGCCATCGTTCCAGCGATTGCAACCGTAGCCGCTCCCTTACCAGCGGCTTTAAGAAAATCACGCCTGTTGGTTATCTTCATGATTCTGTCAGCTTAATTGATAAAGCAATTATCGAACAGAATCGCTCCCTGTCGTTGCTGTGGGTTATGAACGATTAATTCGTACCTGACAACCAAGGCAAGCCCGGTTTCAGGATCGCTTAATAGAAGATAAAATGAGTCCGCCCAAAAACATCAGATAACCTCTTTGTAGGATTACCTCTGTACGTTTTCGGTACGCAGCAAGGTATTATCTACTGGTTCTAAACAACTTAGTATTTGGGGCGGCTAGTGGGGTTCGAACCGCAGTGGGCTGTTTAGAATCTGAAACTTACAGGTTCTCCAACTACTTAGAAAGCGCAAAATTCCTACAATCCCAGACCCTTAGCACAATCTAGCACAAATCAGAGAACTTCACTGATCCGCATACCACACAAAAATTTATAGCGATTCCGAGGTCTATTCAAAGCTTGTTTTAGAACTGTAGGAATCGTAATGAGTGTATGCCATGGGGATTTGTCTTTGTCCATTATCGAGTTCCTCCAGCAGCGGTCTACGCTTCTGCTGCATGATGTTGGTTATGGGTATACACATCCATCGTGATAGAACCCATCGAAGCGTGTCCGGTGCGTTTATCCCTCAATTTCAGCGGTATTCGCAAGTGGTCCATCGTTGACGTGTCAAAATGGTGAGTTTACGGTTACGCTCCACGTTCATATCCAAGGGTTGTAAGGCAAGTCCCTGCCGGGCAGCATGTAACCTTGAAACATATGGCTATATTTTTTGATAACATTAGCCATCTCTTTCTTGAATCGGTTCCAGCAAGAGTTTTTTATGGCTTCTACGAAGAGCGCCAGTCAGTCTATTTCACCCTGGGATTTAGCGGAAACCGAGCGGCTTCTCGACCACCCCGCTGTGCGCCTGTTGAGGAGCCCGAATGGAGCGTTCACGCTTACCTTTCTGCATCGCGCCTTCAAAGAACAGCATGACATTTCCGTTTCAGAATCGCATTTAAGGGCACGTCTGGAGAATTTTCTCGAAGAATCGCGAGCGCTTCAGCCCGGCTCCTATCCGAGGACGGCGTCAGATTATCTTGCTGCCTGGTGCGGTGATGAGCAGCTTCTGCTCAAAAAGCTGTATAGCCATCAGGTCGAAGAACCTGTCTTTGAATTGACCTCTGGCGCCGAGCGCGCCATGCAGTGGATCGAAGACCTACAGGCAAAACCTTTCATCGGCGCGGAGTCCAGGCTGGAATTAATTCTGCGCAACCTGGAGGAGATTGTTCTGTTTTCGACGCCTGATGTCGAGAAGCGAATCTCCGTATTGCGGGAGCAGCAATTGGATATCCAGGCGCAGATCGATGTGATGCTGACGAGCAATATGGCTGTCGCATACACGCCGGTTCAACTGACGGAGCGTTTTGCCAATGCGCTTGATCTGGCTCGCGGCCTTACCGGTGACTTTCGCCAGTTGGAGGAGAACTTCAAGGAAGTAGCGCGCTCGCTCGCTGAGAGCCACGCGAAGCCGGGAGTCAAAAAGGGACGCATGGTCGGCCAGTTGCTCGACACGCACGCGGCCATTAAGGATTCGCCTCAGGGACAGAGCTTCTACGCCTTCTGGAATCTTCTCTCCTCGCCCGAGCGCCAGCAGCGGTGGCGAGAACTGACCCGGCAGGTCTATCGCATTGAGAAGATCGATTCGGCCCTGCGCTCCAACCGGCTGCTGGAACGGCTTTCGAGCCTGCTGCTTGTCGAGGGCGAGCGCGTCGTCCGCTCCAATGAGCGCATGGCCGCGACGCTGCGGCGCGCGCTGGAGTCCGCCGCGTCCGGCGAAGATCAGCGGCTCCGCGAACTTATCCACGAGATTCAGCAGGCTGCCATCATCGTTCGGAACAATCCGCCATCGGAAGATGAATTCTTCGATTTTGCCGGGCCGCCGGTTCCGTTTGCCAACTTCAGCCGAAGCTTCTGGCAGCCGGATGCGAACGGAAGTTTGTTAGACGAATTCTCCTTCGCCTCCGGCGCGGAACTGGACCGGTCCATCGTCGATCGCTTCAAAAATCTTGCGGATTTGAATCTTAAGCGTCTTCGCGAGCATATCCGCGAGTGCCTCTCGACCCACGATTCGATTCTCTTATCCGAGATTCTGCGGCAATTTCCTGCCACGGATGGCGCGATTGAGATCATCGGTTATCTCGTCATCGCGACGCAGGAGGATACGCATTATGTCGCCCGAAACCAGTTTGCCAGCATCTGGGTCGAGGACGCGGCCGGGAGAGCAAGCTGGCGCGTTCCAGAGGTTTTGTTTGCACGGGCAGGTGAGTAAATGCAGGATAATTCCGAGTTCGGCCCCAGAACATTTGCGCTAGCACAGCTATTCGTCGGCCCGGTGTACGCCGGGGATACGCAGATATGGGAGACGATTCGCGGCGAAAGAGAGTACCTTGCCCGCTACTTCCGCCAGATTGGGCAGGAACTCGTCGTCGATGAAGCGGAGGGCTACGCCTTCATCCGGCAGATGGAGCCGGATGGCGAAGAACGAGTACCAAGAATCGGGCGGCGACAGGTGCTTGGGTATGCGGCAACCGTCCTGCTGGTTTGTCTGCGCGAAGAGCTGGCGCGCTTCGATGCAGCTCCCGGAGATTCAACCCGGCTGGTACTTACCAGACAACAGTTGCGGGATATGGTTGCGCAGTTCATCAAGAGAATCAAACAACCAGATTCGCGATACGCGCGCGATGGACAATGCGATCCGGCGAGCCGAAGAACTGGGATTTCTGAAGACGGTTGGACCGGCGGAGTCCGACACGCTTGAAGTGATGCGCATTTTGAAGGCGCGATTTGGTCCGTCGGAACTGGAACTGGTGAGGGAACGATTGATACGGCATGGAGAAGGACAATCTTAATTCGCAGGACGAACTTCGGCGATTGCCGGGTTTTCGTCTCGACCGCCTGGAGCTGCTGAACTGGGGAACCTTTCACGGGGAGGCGCAGGTCTTTGCGCCGCGCGGGGAGTGGTCGCTTCTGGTGGGCGAAAACGGCTCGGGAAAAACGACGGCCATTGATGCTTTGCGCACGCTCCTGGTGCCTCCGCGCATTCTCTCCTCTTCTTACAACGACGCTTCGGGAGATGGCCGCAAGGCCCATGACCGTACGCGGCGCTCCTACATTCGCGGTGCCTGGGCAAGCTCCAGCACCGTCGATTCAACCGCGCAGACCATCCAGTATCTGCGCGAACCGGGAACGCTGAGCGCAATCGCGGCTGTCTTCACCAACGCGGCACACTCCGAATCGGTGACCCTGGCCCAGGTGCTTTGGGAGAGCGATGAGCAGGTCCGCGAGATATTCGCCATCTCTCACGCCGCCAAAAGCCTGAAAGACCTGCTCGGACAGCAGACCAACACCACCGAGATCCGGCGCGCTGCCAAACGCAGCGGATGGGAGGTATTCGACAGCTTTCCAGCTTACTCCGAGCGTATGCGCAAGCTGCTCTCGATCCCCGGCGAGAAGGCGCTTGAGGTGTTCAACCAGGCAATCGGGATGAAGGAGGTTAACGATATCGATGCGTTTGTTCGCCAGTTTCTGCTGCCCTCTGCCGATACCTTCGCCTTCATTCGGGATACGGTTCAGCCTCAGTACAGAACCCTCATGGACTGCTGGACAGCCATCGATCGCGCCGTGCGCCAGTTGCAGGCTCTGCGCCCCGTATCGGAGAATGCCGCGCGGGTTGCGGTCGCCGAATCCACAATTAATGAGTGGAAAGAGCTTCAGGATGCGGTAAGACCTTACTTCCTGACAAAGTATCTCGGATTTCTGGAGCAGCGGGTGGCAGACCTGCAGAAGGAACATACGGTCGCTCAAGCGGAACGAGACGCCACAAAAACTGGTCTGGAGCAGCGCAGAGGTGATCGCGACGGATTGATCGCCGCCATCAGCGCGACCGGCGTGGGGGCTCGCCTTCAGACCATCGATCGCGATATTCAATATTCAGAAGGAGAGTGGCAGCGAGCACAGACGCTGCGTAGCCGCATTCAACCCTCGATTGCGCTTCTCTCGGCGGAAGCTGCTTTGGCCGATGCGGCAGCCTTCGCCGGAGCGCAGTCTGATTGGGAGTCGGTAGAGATTCGGGAAAACCAGGTTTTCGATGAGAGTGAAGAACGCCGTGCCGAGCACCATTATCGTCAACAGACTGTTGTGAAGGATATGCTCGATGTGCGCGATGAGCTTTCAAGCACCGAGCGGAACAAGGTAAACATTCCAAGAAATTTTCTGGAGGTACGCTCACGCCTATGTGAGGCTCTCAAGGTCGATACAGCCACCATGCCGTTTGTCGGCGAGTTGATGGAAGTGAAGGCCGAATATGCGGAATGGGCTGGCGCTATAGAGCGTCTACTGCGCGGTCTTGGACTATCCCTTCTGGTGCCGGAGCGTCTCTATCGTCCCGCCGCCGAGCTTATTAACTCGACCATGCTCAACCTGCGGCTGACATTTTATCCAGTGCCAGCGCAGGTTCCCATGCTGCCTCGTCTTTCCGCTGAGCTTGTGCCGGGGCGATTGTCCTTCCGTACCGATCATGCGCTGCACTCCTGGGTGATCTCCGAACTAACGCGGCGATTCAACTATCGCTGCTGTGAAACGATTGCGGACCTGGAGCGAGTGGAAAAAGGCTTGACGCGGCAGGGACTTCTGCGAGACCGCTCACGCCATCTCAAGGACGACACGCATTCGATCGACGACCCAAAGAACCGGATTCTTGGATGGTCCACGGAGCGGAAGATCGCCGCTCTACGGGCGCAACTTGTGGAACTGGAGAAGCAGGCCGAAGCCGCCGCGCGTGATTCGTCCCAGGCAGCCGACGCGGCCGCCAGCGCCAGAGCGCGTGCCGCCGCTGCCAGAGAACTCCTCGGCATTACAAAATTTCTGGACATCCATCCTGCCCATTGGAGCGAGCAACTTATTCGACTGCGTGAAGAAAAGGCGCTGCTGGAAAACAGCTCCGAAGAACTTCATCTGCTTGAACAGCAGAAAAAGAAGATCGAATTGGAAATCACGGATTTTGAGCAGCAGCTTCGGAAGATGGATGGGAGTGTGCAGATTCTTGAGAGAGATCTGGGCGACTGCGCGCAGATCTCTCAAACCAGAAGAGTCGAGCTTAATAAGTTTTCAGACTATGAGCATGAAAGAACCGACGGGGACTTTACACGATTGCTGGAGTCCCACGATCCGCTCACGATGGACAACATGGACCAGTTGATACACACGGTCTTCAACAGAATTCAGGGGAGGATAAATAACGAATCTGGAAAAGCCAACGAAGCAGTCGTAAAGATGGAGGTGGCCATGAGCGATTTTCTTAAGGAGTTCACCGAGTTTGGCCAGACGCTTCTCTCCGGGCGCGCATACGCGGATAGTTTTCTTGCCGTACAGCGAAGAATCGAAGAGGAAGACCTCCCGCAGCATAGAGAGCGCTTTGAACACTATCTCGACGAAAACCTCGTGGGCGACCTTATCATGCTGGATAGCCGGCTCCGGGAGCATGACGATGCGATTAAATCGCGAGTGGAAGAGATTAATCAGGCTCTCCGCACGATTGCGTATCACGAGAATACCTACGTTCAACTGCACTTGGCCAACCGTCCGAATCTGCAGATCGGAGAGTTCAGGCGCTCCTTGAAAGAATGCTACGAACATGGGATCGATCCTGCTCCCGAGGAGCGCCTGCGCATCTTCGAGCGCGTGCGCGCTCTATTGGAAAAATTTAAGGCAAACCCAGAAGAGACACAGCGCGTCACCGACGTTCGCACCTGGTACAGTACCGGCATTAAGGAACTGCTGCGGCAGGATGATTCCGAGATCGACTACTCCGCAGCAACCACGGGCAGGTCCGGCGGCCAGAAGGCCAGGATGGCATTTACGATTCTTGCCTCGGCGCTTTCCGCGCAGTACGGTTTATCGCAGGCTGAGCCGGAGAGTTCGAACTTCCGTCTGGTCGTAATCGACGAGGCATTCTCGAAGACCGATGAAGAGAACTCCGACCGTTCGATGCAGCTTTTTGAAGGTCTTGGTTTCCAGCTTGTGATTGTCAGTCCGTTCGATGCAAAGGCCAAATTGGCGGTGCCATTCGTGCGGACGATTCATCTGGCATCGAATCCAACCAAAAACAAATCTCAGATACTTGCCATAACTCGGCAGGAACTTGAAACCGGTGATGGTGAAGAGTCAAAGGCAGATACAACTGCGATCCTGATGGAGGCCGCCCGGTAATGCTGAGTCCACAGCAGATTTTGGATGCGGCACGCAGTAAGTGGCCGCGAGTGCTACGCGCCGAAGCTGCCGGAGAGAACATGTTTCCGCTGGCAATTCCCTTTGGGCGTCCTTCAACAACAGGTGATTTTGGAACCATCCGAAAGAAACTGGCAAATTTAGCGTCGGCAGATTACAAGTGGCGAATCGACTGGAAGGAAATCGACACGCGAAGGTGGGGCAAACAGCGCTGGCCGAGAAAGGTAAGTTTCGATTCTATTGAAAACCTGGCCGTCGCGTTGCAACTTACAGAACAGTTAAGGTTGTTTCGTGAAGCTCTGGCCTTCGCACGATCCGCCTGCCCCAAACTTGAACCGTGGCTCCAAACCAGGGGGCACAAGATACCGGAGTTGTTTTCTGACTGGAAGAGTCTCATCCGTGTTTGCGCGTATTTTGACGCAAATCCTTCCCCGCATTGTTTCGCCAGACAACTTTCCATTCCAGTCGGAACCAAATTTATAGAGGAACATAAAGGAATTCTTGACGAGTTGTTGAAAGAGGTGCTTGGAGATCGAGTCAACACCAATGGCGTGAGTTTCGAAGAGCGTTTTTATCTTAGAACGGAAACGCCCCAGGTGCGATTTCGCTTTCTCGATGAAGCCCTCCAAGATCATACAGGATGGCCGGTAGTGGATTGCAGTATTTACGTGGAGGATTTTGCGAGTATGCGCTGGAATATTCCCCGCGTTCTTATCGTCGAGAATAAGGCTGTATTCCTTAGCCTTCCTAATACTCCGGACACATTAGCCATACTTGGCAGCGGAAAAGCCGCTGTTTCGCTCTCTTCGTGCAAATGGATAGAGGACTCTGATGTCGTCTATTGGGGAGATTGTGATGAAGCTGGTCTTGGAATTCTCTCGTCGATGCGTGCTCTATTTCCAAAGATGCGAAGCATTTTCATGGATTACGAATCCTGGATGCGCTGGAAACGATTCGCTGTCGCAGGTAAGAGAGATGGAACAGCTCAGTATGCTCATCTGACGCCTGCGGAGGTGGAAACGCTTACCGCTGTGAAGGAAGGGCCATGGATGCTGGAGCAAGAGAAAATCCCGCACGAAGAAGTGGAAAAGATGATTAAGATAATTTTCCCGATGAATCAACACGGAAGCAGTCGCCTCCACTTGAGTGTGGACTGAATTTAAGGAAGTTGGCTGAGAAATGTGCGCGCAGGAACAGTGACAGGACGCTGCGCGGTAAAACAGTTAACCTCTTCGAAGGGGAGGTTTACTATCACCTGAAATGCGTATGGAGCCTTAACCTGTGTCTGAAAGTAGGCAAGCGCGGGCGAAAGCGCCGTATCGCCGAGCTTCGCCTCGACTAGAAACCAAGGCTTACGGTCGCGTACCACTAAAAAATCCACCTCTCGTTGTTGTTTGTCGCGCACGTAACGCAGCTCAAAGTTGCCAAAACCCAGGTCGGTCCAAATATCAACCGCCTTGAGTAAGTGGCAGGCAATGAAGTTCTCGGCGCGTGCGCCATCATCGGCTACCCCGCTCCAGTCGCGGAGAAACCATTTTGGTTCCTTGCGCAGCGCCTTGGCTACGTTGTTAAACCAAGGGCGAATCGTAAAGCCATAATGCATTCGGATCAGCAGGTCGACCCATCTCCTGATCGTGTCCACCGAAACCTGTATCTCCGCCGCCAGATTCGAATACACAAGTTGCTGAGCGGAGCGTTCAACGAGCAACTCCATCAGGACCTCGATTATTCCCAGATCGCGAACCGCTGCTACATCGCGCAGATCTTCTCGGGAGAGCTGGGCTTGACGAAGGGTTCTCCAACGCCTGGTAAAGCGTATCTCTCGACGCAGAAACGGCTCGGGAAAGCCTCCGTGTTCCCATAGCGCATCCCAATCCGCCTCTTTTACTTTTTGTGGAGGATGGATTTCGCTTGCCGGAAGTTCCGTACGAATACATTCACCAACACTCCAGGGATGTAGGCGATAAAGCAGGTAGCGGCCCATCAGGCTATCACCGCCTCGACGGTAGATATCCATCCGCGAGCTTCCAGTCACCAACAGATGTGCCTGATCACCGTAAGTATCGAAGAATCCTTTCAGCAGCGTCTTCCACTTCGTATATTTATGCAACTCATCGAGCACGGCAACGGGAGGTTGCGCACGCAGCTTTTCGAGACCAAGCGATTCGGCCAAAGCTTCTGGTCCTTGCAGAAGCTCGCGCCGATCATTGATGTTGTCCCAGTTGAAATAAGCGTTGCCAACCGATTTCGCAACCCAAGTCTTCCCCACTTGGCGTGGTCCGCTTACAAACGCCATTTGACGGTGCTGTTCAAAGTGTTCTCGTAGAATTGCGGTATAGAGTCGTGGCCGATCCATGCTTGGACCAGTTTACGATATATCGTAAAAAAGTTCACACCATTTTACGGTGAGCAGATGATTGGCTAAGACGAAAACCTATTGAGCGAATAGAGCGCAACGGATTGTAGAGCTGACAGAAGTATCTACAATCTGGCGGTCTCTACTGAGGTCACCTTAGCACAATTACAAAACAGTACGCGCCATATTATTGATTATAAATAAGTTACTTGGGGCGGCTAGTGGGGTTCGAACCCACGACATCCGCAGCCACAGTGCGGCGTTCTGGCCACTGAACTATAGCCGCCGTATACTCTTGAATTATAGCATTGAGGTTTTGCTGGCCGGGCAGAGCCGCTGTGAGAATGCGCGAAAGAATATCGAGAGGAGACCGATGGCGACCGCGGTAAAACCCGAGATTCTTCTTCCGCGCGTCGAACGCGGCAGCCGCGTCTTCGGCGACGAGAGCCTGAACTGGCTGTC
>Ga0123357_10010646_pt1 | contig 11718 bp, 8 predicted proteins | sample TergutEmb28metaG_FD_89873 | JGI IMG/M metagenome (GOLD analysis project Ga0123357, IMG submission 89873) | Embiratermes neotenicus P4 segment gut microbial communities from Petit-Saut dam, French Guiana - Emb289 P4 | ecosystem: Host-associated > Arthropoda: Insects > Digestive system > Gut ...
CCATAACATAAACTCCAAAATATGCAGGTTTCGGGTCGCCTGTTACATTGATAGTCAGGCGGGTGTATGCCGCTCTGGGAGCGGTAAAAACGCCGAAACGGCGAAACAGGTCATAACTGTAAATCTCGCGGCAATAGGCGGCATCGTCTTTGTGCCATTTTAACCCTATTCTGTCGTTTTGGCAAAAAAGCGCACCCCTGTTGTATTCGCCGAATTTCACCACAAAATGGCAGTGATGCCAATCAGGATTTTGCGCATTGTGCGGTTGTCCATAACTTCCCTCTGGGCGGCGGCGGGAGGTGTTGCCGCGAATACGCAACCCAATTTTATAGTCAAGTGTAAAAATATCATTGCCCTTTTTATATGTAAATGTTGCAGGCACACACTCTTCGTTTTGCGGATTTTGGTCAAAATAATTTAAAAGAGCGTTCCAATCGGACGGCTCTACGTCAATGCGTATTTCCGAAAGGGCTTGCATATCAAACAGATAATCGGAATTGAATGTTTCCGTTTTTGTGGTGTCGTTGTTATCGGTGTTGTCGTCAGGCAGGGTTGGCGTCTTGTCGCAGGCAAACAAAACCATCCCGATAAAGAATATTGATGATAGAAAATTAAATTTCATCGTGTTTATTTTTATGCAAAGGTAGTAAAAATAATTGAGAATGGAGAATTGAGAATTGAAAATTAGTATCAAGTAGTCAGTATCAAGTTTAAAATTCAAAATTTAACTTTTATCTTTCTTTGTCCTTGTTCCAAAGAAATCTCAATTCTTATCTTTTAGTTTTTGATTATTTTTTTTACAAAGAAATGTAACATTTTTGTAACTTTGTACGTCTAATAGTTTTAAATGTTTTTTAATGTTTAATTTTTCAGAAATATAAAAAATATGAAAAAAATAGGTGTGCTTTCCGACACTCACGGACATATAGACGAAAAAATGATTGATTTTTTTGATGCCTGTGATGAAATTTGGCACGCAGGCGACATCGGCGATATTGCCGTAATCAACAAACTGTCCAAAAACAAAGAGGTCAGAGCGGTATTTGGAAATATCGATGGAGGAATTATACGTCAGAGTTTTTCGGAATTTCTGTTTTTTAAATGTGAAAACGTTGATGTTTTGCTCACGCACATAGGCGGCTACCCAAAAAATTATTACCGAAAAGCATATCTAAAAATTTTGGAATACAGACCGAAAATTTTTGTCTGCGGACATTCGCATATTTTGAAGGTTATCAACGATTTTGACTTGCAAATGCTTTGTATAAATCCGGGTGCAGCGGGAATTTACGGCTTTCACACAAGGCGCACAATGCTGCGTTTTGAAATTGACGGCAACAACATTCAAAATATGGAAGTGCTGGATATTCCGAGAGTTTTGTAGTACAAAATATTTTAAAAAAAAATTTTTGTATTATTAAAAAATAATATTTATCTTTGCAGCGAAATTATAAACATACTTTTGTATGAATGATAATGTGCCTCAAAAACACATTGTTAGGCATATAAAATTAGACGTTTTAGTTTAGTTCTTTCTTACTGAAAATTTGACGATTCGACCGAGAAAGTTTAAGTTGAAATGTTTACGCTATGGCGTGAACTTTTACTTGATTCTGTTCGGTAAGGTTTCGTCAAATACCACAGTAAGCGGGAAACAGTTAAGTTTCACGCTAATTTTATATTGTCAGGTTTAACAAGCGAGAGAAAAACATTGCAAAAGCGGGCTTGCAACCCAAAAGAGAACGAAAACTTGAAATCACGGGCGGTTTATTTCCTACGAAAAGCCAGACGAGTAGAAGGAGAAATTTATTTTATAAACGTATTAAAAAAAAGGAGAAATTAAAATGAAAAAAGTATTTTTAATTTTAGTAGCCATTATTGGCTTGGGTTTTAGTGCAAATGCACAACAATATCGCACTTTTTATTCTGACTCAAAAATCACTGCACAACTTAGACAAGTTGGCTACAAAACATCCACAAGTTGTAACGGTATCCAACCAACACACTTGAATATTCTGAATAAAACAAATAGTAAAATCAAAGTAACGGGTATAATTAAAGTTGAATACCGTCTTTGTGATGGTAGCCTTGTACAGACCACAGAAAAGCAATTTGAAATTGAAATTGATGCTAATAGAGAAGGTCAAGTAAATGATTATTTTGTACCAACTTATAAATCCGGTTATTATCAAACTTTAGAATTTTGGATAGATACAGTTGATGGACAAAGTATGTCTTCAAGTTCAAGTTACAGTAATTCTAAAAGTAGTTCGATTCCCGCTTGGCTCATAGGAACTTGGTATAACGACGATTTTGGAAACTTATTCACAGTAACAGGTAGTCAGATACAATGGCTTGGACAACCATATGGTGCTTTAGCCGATTTTATAAAAGTTGATGGAGAAATTGTTTTTTTTCAATGGAGAAATGGTAATGGCGTATTTCGAATAACTCAATTAGGACAAGGTCGGGCATTATACGATAATCCTAATACAGGTTCTGCTTATGTTGTAAAGAAAAGATAACCATTTATCAGTCGTGCGAAGCCCACTTGATGATATTATTTTTGTCCTTTTTAATAAGCAGGTTGTCCTAAAAGCGAACAACCTGTTTTTTTGATTTTACTTTTTTTCTATATTTACAACACAAAAATAGTTGCATTTAGAGGTTGAAACTGCCATCAAAAAAAAAAATCAAAAAAAATTTGGTAGTTAAAAAAAAATGTATTACCTTTGCAAAAAAATGTAAAGTACGGGAGGGGGACTAAAAAAGTTCCCTTCTTACATTTACAAATCTTATAAAAAAACTAATACTATAAACACTATTAACAAATCTCTATATTAAAAAATTATGGCACGGAGAGAACAGACAAACATTATAAATACGTTTGCCGAACTAAAAGAATTGAAAAATATTGACAATTCCACAATGATGAGTGTTTTGGAGGAGGCCTTCAGGAGTGCAATCTCAAAGATGTACGGTTCCGACAAAAACTATGATTTTATCTTTAACCCCGACAAGGGCGACGTGGAAATTTGGCGTAACCGCACCGTTGTGGAAGACGGCAGAGTGAAAAATGCCAACACCCAAATTTCACTCACAGAGGCGCGCAAAATTGCCGAAGATTATGAAATAGGCGAAGAAATCAATGAAAAAATTGATTTTGCAACCTTCGGCAGAAGGACTGTGTTAAATTTATCGCAGGCACTGAGTTCAAAAATCCTTGAAATTCAGAAAGATACGCTCTATTCAAAATATTCGGTAATGGTAGGGCAGATTATCACCGCCGAAGTTTATCAGGTCTGGAAAAAAGAGATTATGCTTTTGGATGACGGCGGTAACGAACTTTTGCTGCCCATAGAAAACACCATTTCAACAGATTATTTCAAAAAAGGGGACATAGTGCGTGCAGTTATAATAAGAGTAGATAACCGCAACAGCACTCCGAAAATTTATGTATCCAGAACTTCTCCGCTATTTCTGGAACGCCTTTTTGAAATGGAAGTACCGGAAATAAATGACGGCTTAATAACAATAAAGAAAATCGTCAGAATGCCGGGCGATAAAGCAAAAATTGCCGTTGAAAGTTATGACGACAGAATCGACCCCGTTGGAGCGTGTGTGGGCGTAAAAGGCGGAAGAATACACGGCATCGTGCGGGAACTCCGCAACGAAAACATTGATGTTATCAACTACACCGCAAATCCGAGTTTGTATATTGCGCGTGCATTAAGTCCTGCAAAAGTCAATTCAATGGATATTGACGAGGAAAACAAAAGCGCTATCGTATATATAAATCCGGAAGAAATTTCGCTTGCAATAGGCAGAAACGGGGCAAATATAAAACTTGCCATACAACTCACCGGCTATCATATTGAGGTGATGAGGGAAGGCGGAATAATGGACGAAGAGGATATTTATCTGTCGGAATTTGACGATGAAATCGACCAATGGATTATTGATATTCTGAAAAATATCGGCTGCGACACCGCAAAACAGGTGCTGAAACTCTCCCACGAAGATTTGCTTGACCGCACTGATTTAGAAGAAGAAACCATTGACAGTGTATTAAAAATTTTGAAAGCAGAATTTGAAAATCACGAAAATACGGAAATAGTGGAAAATAATGAAAATGCAGAAAATCAGGAGAATGTAGAAATTGCGGAAAATCAGGAACAATCCGAAAATAAATAAAATTATCAATTAAAAAAATAAAAAATAATTAACAAAAAAAAATTATTGTACAGCAAGCAAAAAACAGCGAAAATTTTAACTCATTTTTATGGCAAGATTATTACAAATAACACGTCAACTCAACATCGGAATGCCCACGGCGGTTGATTTTTTGAACAAAAAACATCAGCCCATTGAGGAAAATCCCAATGCTAAACTCACAGATATACAGGAGCAGTTGCTCACAAAGGAGTTTAGCAGCGATAAGTCGCTCAAAGAGCAATCCGAAAAGTTGATACAGCAGCGTCAGGACAAAGAAAAATCTGTCCTTATTGCTGTTGATAGTCATAAAATAGAAAATGAAGTTACAAAAAAAGCCGCTGTAAAGAAGAGTCACGAAAAACCCGCTGAAATTGTTGAAGAAAAAGTAGCAATGCCGATAGAAATTGAAATAAAGAACAAAGAAATTCCAATGCCTGAAATAAAAGAACAAACTGTTGTAACAGCCGAACTCCCGCCTGTGGAACAAAAAATTGAAGTTGTAGAAAAAACGCAACAATCGGAGGTTATTGACAAAAAACCTGTTGAACAAAAAGAGAAAAAAGTGGAAAAAACAGTGCAAAAAGGGCAGATAGAAAAAGCAGGAAAATCTGTAAAAACAGAAAAACAGGTTGATAAAAAAGCAGAAAACCAACAAACGGCAAAATCGGAAGATATTAAGAAAAAAGAAGAAAAAATAAAAGAGCAGCAAGAGCAGCCAAAAATTGATGAAAAACCCGCAGAAGAAGTTAAGCAGGAAGGGAATAATAAAGAAACCGAAATTTTTAAGTACAAATCAAAATTCGCCCCCAAAATAGGTTTTAAAATGACGGGTGAGAAAATTGATTTGAAAAAAGTTGCCGAGCCGCCGCCAATGTACAAACTTTCCAGAGAAGAAAAAAAGGCAAAATATAAACAGTTGGAGCGTCAAAAGCGGGAAGCGGTAAAAATTATTAAACAGCAGCAGCAAAAGGAACAAAATAAGGGCAAAGTTGATAATAAAAACGATAAAAAATGGTTCGAAAAAGGCAAAAAAGACAACAACGCAGCAAAACCAACCGAACCCCCAAAAGAGGTTATTATTGAAACAAAAGTACCTGTTTTGCAAGGTACAAAGGTGGTTGGAAAAATAGAACTGAACGCAGTAACACCGACTTCCTCCGCAGCAAAAAAGAAAAATAAAAGAGACCGCAAAAGAATCGGAGAGGACAGAGTGGAAATTGATAACCGCCAAATCGGTAAAAAAGTTAAGTATGAAAAAAACGTACATGGAGAAAGACGAGGACGAAGCGCTGTTTCAGGCGAAAATATTAACCAGAATATTAAAGAAACGCTGGCTAAATTGACCGAAGGCAAAAAATTTAACAAACAGGGTGTAAAACACCGTCATAACAAGCGCGAGGCGATAAGAGAAAATATTCAGGAAAAGATGCATCAAAAAATTGCCGAGTCAAAAAAACTCAAAATCACCGAGTTTATCACGGCAAATGAACTTGCAATTATGATGAATGTTTCTGTAAATGAGGTTATTAAAACCTATATGAACATCGGAATGTTCGTTGGCATCAACCAGCGGCTCGATGCGGAAACAATAAATATTGTGGCGGAAGAATTTGGGTTCAAAACCGAATATGTGAGTGCTGATACGAGCAGCACAATAAAAGAGGACGAAGATAATCCTGACGATTTGGTTGCTCGTCCGCCTGTGATTACCGTTATGGGACACGTTGACCACGGCAAAACATCGTTGCTTGACTATATCCGCAAAACCAATGTTATTGCAGGCGAGGCAGGCGGAATTACCCAACATATCGGAGCATATAACGTTGCCCTCGAAGACGGGCGGCATATCACTTTCCTTGATACTCCCGGACATTCGGCGTTCACTGCGATGCGCGCCAGAGGTGCAAAAATTACGGATATTGCAATTATTGTGGTGGCAGCAGACGATGACGTTATGCCGCAAACAATAGAGGCAATAAATCACGCCACAGCAGCGAGTGTGCCTATCGTTTTTGCAATAAATAAAATTGATAAAGACGGTGCAGACCCCGAAAAAATCAAGGGAACGCTCGCAAATATGAACTATTTGGTGGAAGCGTGGGGAGGAAAATATCAGTCGCAGGATATTTCTGCCAAAAAAGGTATCGGCGTGCAGGAATTGCTTGAAAAAGTGTTGCTTGAAGCCGAAATGCTTGAACTCAAAGCCAATCCTGAACGAAAGGCAAGCGGCTCGGTTATTGAATTTACAAAAGATAAAGGGCGCGGCAACGTAGCAACTATGCTGATACAAAACGGCACTTTGAAAGTTGGAGATATTGTAGTGGCGGGTTATGCTTACGGCAAAATTCGCGCTATGTTCAACGAAAGGAATCAAAAAATTACAGAAGCAAAACCTGCGGAGCCGGTTATGGTGTTGGGTATGAGAGGCGAAATGCAGGCAGGCGATAATTTCAACGTAACCAACACCGAACACGAGGCACGCGAAATTGTAAATAGCAGAGACCAACTCAAAAGAGAAGTGAAACTGCGCACCACTCAGCATATCACATTAGACGAAATCGGGCGTAGAATTGCACTCGGCAATAACTTCCTGGAATTGAACCTCATAATAAAAGGAGACGTTGACGGCTCAATAGAGGCGTTGGCAGATGCTCTTATAAAACTTTCGACAGAGGAAATTAAAGTTAATGTTATCGCAAAAAGCGTTGGACAAATCACAGAGGGCGACATCAACCTCGCAATCGCCTCAAACGCAATAGTAGTAGGTTTTAACGTGCGTCCCGCCATTGCAGCACGCCGTTTGGCAGAAACGGAACAGATTGATATTCGCCTCTATTCCATTATTTATCAGGCAATAGAGGAGGTGAAAGCGGCTATGGAAGGAATGTTGTTGCCCGAAAAATCGGAAAAAGTTACCGCCACCCTCGAAGTGCGCGATACATTCAAAATTTCAAAAGTCGGAACCATTGCAGGTTGTATGGTCAAAGACGGAAAAATCAAAAGGAACAGCAAAGTTCGGCTTATCAGAGATGGTATTGTGGTGTTTATGGGTGAAATTGAATCCCTCAAACACGAGAAAGACGATGTCAAAGAGGTTAATAGCGGCTACGAATGCGGCTTGAATATCGCAAACTTCAACGATATTAAAATCGGAGATATTATAGAATCCTACGAAGAAGTTGAGATAAAAAAGACACTCTGAAAACTAAAAGTTAAAAGATAAAAACTAAAAGTTAAATATCGAATTTGTAATTTTTAATTCGTAATTCGTAATTAAACTTTAAACTTTGAACATTAAACATTGAACTTCATTATTCATTGTTAATTGTTAATTATTTTTGTACCTTTGCGCTTTAAAGTTTTATTGAAAAAATAAGGTTGAATTTAAACGTAACCGTAAAAATTTTGTCAATACATATCAAAAATAATAATGTAAATTAAGTATGAAAAAAGTTTTTTTGTCGCTGGCTGTTTTGTGTGTTGCTTTTGCCTTGTCTGCGCAGGAGCAGGGCAGCCCAATTTCCTTGACGCAGGAGACCTTTAAGCAAAAAGTTATGAACTATAAGCCGGGCAATAACGAATGGAATTATCTTGGCGATAAACCTTGCATAATTGATTTTTGGGCATCCTGGTGCGGACCTTGCAGAATGCTGGCGCCGCATAAAGAGTTGGTAGCCAAAAAATTTGCAGGTCAAATCTACGTCTATAAAGTTGATACTCAAAGGGAAAATGAACTTGCGGCTCTGTTTCAGATAACATCGATTCCGAGTTTGCTTTTTGTACCGATGAGCGGCACCCCGATTATGTTGCGCGGCTACCGCGATGCTTCTCAACTTGAGATGGAAATAAATAAGTATCTGCTTCAAAAATGAACGAACTTGTTTTGTTATTTGAAAAATATGCAAAGTGTTCTGTATCAGATATTTACCCATTGACACAGGCAGGCAGCAACAGACAATATTTTAGAATTTTCGGAGAAAACGACAATTCGGTAATCGGCGTTGTCGGCAATTCGATAAAAGAAAATATTGCCTTCGTAAAAATATCACAACAACTTGAAAAACAGGCAATTAACACTCCAAAAGTGCTTGCCGTTTCGGACGATTATCTGTGCTATTTGCAAGAGGATTTGGGTGATACAAGTTTATTTGACTTAATAGAACAGGGCAGAGAAAGCGGCAATTTTTCCGACTGTGAAAAAGCGCTTCTGCACAAAACCATTGCATATTTACCTGATATTCAATTCAAAACGGCTAAAAATTTTGATTTTTCCGTCTGTTTCCCACAGCCCGAATTTGACAGGCGCAATGTTTTTTTTGATTTGAACTATTTTAAGTATAATTTTTTGAAATTTTTGAATATTGAATTTGATGAAATTTTGCTTGAAAATGATTTTGAAAAACTTTGTGAAATTCTGCTTCAACTCTCTGACACGGAGACATTTATGTATCGAGATTTTCAGTCCAGAAACGTAATGTTCAAAGACGGCGAGCCGTTTTTTATTGATTTTCAGGGAGGGAGAAAGGGGGCTGTCTATTATGATGTTGCATCGTTTCTTTGGCAGGCAAGGGCAAATTTTCCCGACCAACTGCGGGACGAACTGCTTGACACATATTTGAAAAATCTGCAAAAATATTTTTCCATTTCAAAAGAAAATTTTGTAGAAAAATTGCAATATTTCGTACTTTTCCGACAACTGCAAACGCTTGGCGCTTATGGTTTTAGAGGAATTTTTGAACGCAAACTGCACTTTTTACAATCAATTACTTTTGTATTAAAAAATATAAAAGAAAATCCGTGTTTAAAGGAATTTCTCGAAATTTACAAAGTTTTACATTTCGTTCGAAAAACAAATTCTCAAAAAAATATTTACGTGCCGACAACAACAAAATTAACCGTTCAAATTGAAAGTTTTTCGTATAAAAAAGGGCTTCCTCAGGACTATTCAGGTAACGGCGGCGGCTACATTTTTGACTGCCGTGCAATCAAAAATCCGGGCAGATTTGAGGAGTACAAAAATCTTACGGGAAAAGACGAAAGTGTAAGAAAATTTTTACTCGAACAGTCCGATATAAACGCTTTTTTGCAGAATGTTTATTCGCTAATTGACAGGCACATAGAGGTTTTTTTAGGAAGAAAGTTTGCACATCTTTCCATTTTTTTCGGCTGCACCGGCGGACAGCACCGTTCTGTTTTTTGTGCCGAGAGTTTAGCCGAACACCTGAAAAAATATGATGTCAGCATTAAATTGAAACACAGAGAATTAACAAAAAAAAAAACAATTCAAAGTTTAAGATTCAAAATTTAAAATTCAATGTTTAATTTTTTTACCACAAGGTTCACAAAGGTTTTGCACAAAGGACACAAAAATTCACTCTCAATTTTCAATTCTCAATTTTCAATTATTTTTCTTACCTTTGCACGATTTTTTTATCAAAATAGAATTATTTTTTGTAAATTTGCAGTTTGAAAAAAAATGTGTTTACTTTATTTATAACTATAACAAAATCAGATAATTATGACAAATAGAAGCAAAAAAGAATATCTATTATTTGTATTTTTATTCTTATCTTTTTCTCTTTTTTCGCAACAATTTAAAGTTGCCACAATAAATTGCGAGTGGTTAAGTTGTCCCAACAACGGACCTTCAAATACCGCGCTGCAAGTAAATAACATTGCAACGCTTATTGCCAACGTTGATGCGGATGTGGTGGCGCTTCAAGAGGTTGGCACAAGCACAAGTTATGCCACTGTTGATACGCTTGTAAAACGGCTCGGAAGCGGCTGGGGAGGAGCGATTACGCCTTGGAGTGCAAGTAATTGCGACCAAAATCAAGCATTTATCTACAAAACGGCAAAAGTGAAAAATGTAAGTTCTTCGCTGATAACAGACGGAGGAACTGCCGCAAACTGGTCAAGCGGACGCTTTCCTGTGCTTTACAGTTTCCAACTGATAACTGACAACGGTGCGGTAAATATTTCGCTTATCAACATTCACGCAAAGGCATACGGCGATGCAGGCAGTTATGCCCGCCGACAAAAAGCATCGCAAGACCTCAAACTGTTGCTTGACGGCAATTCTTATAAAAATAAAAACATCATTTTGATAGGCGATTACAACGATTACCTTATTGGTACGCAATGCGGCTCCTGCAATCCAAATGTTTCTCCATACAAAAATTTTATGGATGACAGCCAAAATTTTATGGGACTTACGCAAAATTTACGGGACCCGCACTACAATAGTCCTGTGATTGATAATGTTATTATTTCCAACGAGTTGTTTTCAAATTATGTTGCCAACAGTGCAACTCGGGATGATGCAGCGGCTTCAAGTATCAACAATTATATAAACACCACCAGCGACCACTATCCGATTACGGTGTTGTTGGCTTTCGGCACTGTAAATGTTGATGATGTAAAGGATTCTCCGCAATTTTTTGTTTATTCCAATGCAGGAACAACAGAATTGATAATTGAAAACGAAAATTTTGATGTTCATTCCGTACAAATTTTTGACATTGCGGGCAGAACGTTGCTTGATGCTCAATATTCAAATGGCATTGATATTTCAAACTTGCCGCAAGGAGTTTATATTCTAAACATTAAAACTGACAAAGGAATTTTTACACAGAAATTTATAAAAAGGTGATGGCAAGTTGAATATTTAATGGAAAATCAAAGTAAATATCCTTCTGTTTTGTTAGAAAATGTGGTAAGCGAATTTTCGCGGCTGCCGGGTGTCGGCAAAAAAACCGCTATGCGTTTTGCGTTGTATATCCTGAAAAATGAGTGTCAAGAGGCAGAAAATCTCGGCAATTCCATATTAAAATTCCGCTCTGAAGTTAATTTTTGCAGTGTTTGCCGCAGTGTTTGCGATGATGATATTTGCGAAATTTGCGGAAATCCCAAACGGGACTTTTCCACTGTTTGCGTGGTGGAAAATGTGGCAGATGTGATAGCGGTGGAAAATACCAACCAGTTTAGAGGCGTTTATCACGTTCTTGGCGGGTCAATTTCACCGATAAACGGCGTTGGAATTAACGATTTGGAGATAGAATCGCTTATAAAACGTGTGGAAAATGGCGGCATCAGCGAAATAATTCTTGCGTTAAGTCCTGATATGGAAGGCGACACAACCTGTCTGTATATTTATAAAAAACTTGCAAATTTTGATGTGGAAATTTCCGTTATTGCACGCGGCATTCCTGTGGGTGATTCGCTCGAATATGCCGATGAAATCACGCTCGGACGCTCAATAACAAACAGGGTTAAATATACTGTTTGAATTTTTTGGCACAACTTTTTTTTACTTGTGTCTGTAACGAAAACTAACCGTACCACGTTTTTGAAACGTGGTACGGTTTTTTACCTAAAGTTACTCTATCGCTAAACCTGCGCTAAATAGGGCTTCAAGTTTTCAGTGTGATTTTCTAAAATATTTTCACTGCAATATTTATCGGCGGCATCGCTTATTTCATCAATGCTCATATCTACAAATAA
>Ga0123357_10010647_pt1 | contig 11717 bp, 4 predicted proteins | sample TergutEmb28metaG_FD_89873 | JGI IMG/M metagenome (GOLD analysis project Ga0123357, IMG submission 89873) | Embiratermes neotenicus P4 segment gut microbial communities from Petit-Saut dam, French Guiana - Emb289 P4 | ecosystem: Host-associated > Arthropoda: Insects > Digestive system > Gut ...
AGAGAGAGAGAGAGAGAGAGAGAGAGAGAGAGAGAGATATGAGCGCGGCTGTTTGTTTGTCATAACGGTCTGCTTTCTTTCTTGCTTTTTCAAGTACTCGCACTAGTTAGCCCCACTATCTCGTGACCGGTTTGTGTCCCGGAGAATTCCTGTTGCGATTACGGCCACAGATCTCAATAGTCCTTGTAGGCGACGCATGTTTGGTGGGCGTATAGACAACGGCGCCTTGTCCAGATCCTGCTGACTCAACTTTAACCATTGGGACGTTTTATGGCATGCTTCGCATATCCACAGTATCGCTAGACACCGAAATGAGCCATCCAATAAATCAAGACGTAACTGCCTTTTGTGTTTGGTCCATCATTACCTTCTGAAATTAGGCTGGCATCGTTCTTTCGAAAGCGAGGAAATGTAGCGAATTGCCATTCTGTGACGGAGGAAGTAGACCGAATGTTAATTTTATGTCACCGTTGTCTCTTGTTATGCAGAATACTGACATTCAGCGATTCAGGCTTGTTTGTAGGTCTAAGTAGATAGACCGATAGTTTCGTGTCGCCATTTTACTGTCTTTAAAACAGTCAGTGTGGACTAGGTTTTTCTTAGCATCATCGGCATTGTCATCCTCATTCTTCCCTTGCGTTTTCTCGTTTTCTAGTTAACCGAAGGCATATGACCCTTTCCTCCACCGATTCCCTAGTCGAATCTAGGATTTGGATAATCAAGATCTTTTCCTATAGTAAAACCAACCAGATGCACCAATGTATCAAATTTAGTTTATTTTGGAATAACTCCATATGTTTCGGACGGTTTTTCCATCCATCATCAGGAGTTCAAGACTGTACATACAGCAACAGGCATATGTCAAACTGATACTGCCTACTGCTAGCTAGTGTTCCCGCTAGCAAGCAGTCGGCAGTATCTATTTGACATATGCCTGTTGCTGTATGTACAGTCGTGAAACTCCTGATGATGGACGGAAAGACCGTCCGAAACATGTGGAGTGTCATTCCAAAATAAAATAAATTTGATACATTAGTGCATCTAGTTGGTTTTACTATAGAAATATATTACGATGCACGGCCATATGAACGTCAGGAATTGTTCGTATCCATATTCCAGTTCTTCCCTCTTGGGCCCACTTTGTTTCTTGGCCTAGCAAAAGCGTATGTCATTTTGAGGTACGGAAGTAAAATGTTCTTATTATTTTAGTAACGCTGTTCGTCGCGCGTTGCCTCAGAGATGAGGTGCAAGTATGCACTTAAAACTGTATAGTGAGAAGTATAGCCAGTTACAATATCATAGGATTCTGACGGTGGTGTAGCACATTTGGAAGCATTTACTGTATCGACTGTGCCTTACCTATCAGTCAGTGTTTCAAACAAAAAGAGACAGTGTACGTACTACAAAGTTGCATTGTGGTGCGTTCGCGTAACCATTGTTGTCATGGAAATGCAACAATACGTTCCATCTTTGTTGTTGGCGTAGATGTAGCTGTCAGCAGTGTAAAGTGTTCAGTGTTTCCATGGAAATTGAACAGTGGGCTTCCTTTACACGTGATGTCGAGCCACAGAATATTTCTTACTGCTGTCAGCGATGCGTATTAAATATAACGAGCCTGTGTCTGTGTTCTTGCCTTAGGTATTCGGTACGCACATCGCATCTTTTCGGCGCCGTGTAACATTGCCATCTGTGGACTGTCTGGCCCTGCCGTATTTTTCCACATATGTTTTGAATATAAAATGTGCGTTTTGATTTTCTCTACAACTTTTGTCTGGAACATTTATCATTCTAAGTAGAATTCATTGAGATTTATCATAAACGGACATAGGTCTTCATGTAAAGTACCCCCTTATTTTTGTCAGATTTTGTCGACAGATTTTCGGAAAAAAAATACTTCGATATAAAATTTCATGAAAAATGCGTCTATTGAGAGCCGAGTCGTTCAACGCGGACAGACGAACAGAGGGACTGACATGGCGAAGCTAATAATCGCTTTGTAAAAACGCTGTGGTTCAGGGACAGAATCAGTTGCCGTCCCCAGGCTAATAATAAGACTAACCGCTTACTCAGCTGGTTGCGATTGGTGAAGCTGTTCTCACCTTCTGGACCCGAACACGGGTATCGATCTGTCTTCGGAACGCAGTACTGTTATTTTTAACACGCGACCATCGTCGATGTACATAAGATAATAATTCAGAAACCCGCACTTTGAGTTTAGTGCATGCGCTGTCGTTCATGATCCATGTGCATTGTTTCGCTTTAATGTCGTTAGGCCTAAGTAATTTCTTCCTGCATGACGCAACAGCCCCCAGTGGATCAGGGACTCATTATCAAGACTTCACGATCACACTCAGACACACCACACTCGGCAGGACTCCTCTGGACGAGTGATTAGGTCTTCGCAGAGATCTCTTCCTGACAACACACAACACTCACAAGAGACAGACATCCATGCCGCCTGCTGGATTCGAACCCTCAGTCCCAGCAAGCTGGCGGCCGCAGACCCACGCCTTTGATTGCAAGGCCAATGGGAGTGGCGGCCTACGTAATTCACAAATACTTTTTATTTAACTTCGTTCGTGTGCCATGTTCGAGTTCCAGTGTATTTGGTAGCAGTAAATGCACCCGAGGATGGAACGTATTTATCGAATGCAAGTTGGTCCCTGGTTATACTATACTTCGCCGTTTGTACGAACATGTCCACATGCTCCCAGGAGGCTGTGTGGGTCTACGTAAAGACTGGGTTTCAACGTACGAGTAATGTTCAAGAAGCGGCTGCTCTGTAGAATGTTTAACTGAGTCGTATCAATCTAGCCTTACATCCACGATAGCTCTTGTAGGTTAACTAACTAACTCCATGCAGCAGAATCCTTCCTGAGAAGCTAGCAGGTTCTCAGCTAGTCAAGAAATTCTCGTTTTATGGAACCCGAAGGTTCATAGCCGCATAAACAAGAGCCCACCACCTATCCCTGTTTTCAGGCAGACCAGCCCAGTCTATGCCCCCCATCCCCCTCCCTGACAGTCAACTTTAATGTAATTCATCTACGTCTGGGTCTTCCAAGTGGTCTCTTTCCCTCGCGTTTCCGTACCAAAACCTTGTATTTGCTACACACCCCGCCTATCTCATTCTTCTCGACTTTGTCAACCGAAGAATACTTGGTGAGGGGTACAGATCATTAAGTTCCTCATGATGTAGTTTTCTCTACTCGCCTGTTACCTCCTCCCTCTTAGGCTCAAATATTCTCCTCAGCACCTTATTCTCAAACAACCTTACCCTACGTTCCTCCCTCAGTGTGAGCTACCAAGTTAGCGCTTGTAGGTTACTGAACCAATTTTGCTGTTATTCTTGTAGGCTGTAATCATGGTTAGGCCTTATGTCATGTATCCCTTTGTTTCAGCAGGCTACAGCCACCTGCGGAGCCCCGCAGTGTGCGGCACAACCCGCGATACCGCGGCCGAGTGCGGTCGTGATGAGGCGTCACCTCCCCCTGCTGCCCCACCGACAGCAGGCTTCATCCACCTCCGGAGCCCCGTGTACCAGCTCAAAGAAAGTAAGACATCGTGATTTTTTCAGGAATTTAAACATTCCAGAGGCGGAACTGTCAATGTATGCGTCACCAGCCTGTGTCCAAGGCGTGGAACTGCAAACTTATAGCGTCGGGCTAACGTTAGGCAGGAATGCTGCTGGAGTATTCCCAGGAAAAATCACCGAGTTTCTTTGGCAGTCACACTTAAATGGTCTGTAGGCCCTAAACTTTTTTTTTTTACTTCGAGGAAAGCGGCAAAAATTAGGCTTGCAGTGTCTGAGTCTCGAGGTTGCGGTACTTAAGCCTGCATGGAACGAAGGTCGTCTACAGCGTTACCCTTCAGAGGAAGCGTTTTGATGCGTCCGCTGAAGAAAATTTATTGAACTGTTTTAAATAAGTTAACCCCATAACAAATAATAGTCGAAGTAGGCTGTGCGTGCATCTGGGGGTGTGTGTGTGTGTGCGTTTTTAAACTTTAGGCTTGCCTTGTGGTTGAGACATAGAAAAGGAAAGTGTCTATGGTTGTAACTTCCCGTAAAGTGCTTAAAAGAACAAAACGCGCGCGAATATGGATAGTCTCATGGAGGCTTATTTTTCGGGAATGACGTGGTCATAACAAGTATACTACAGACTTACAGTGCAGTGAATGGTTTTGGGCCAGTGGAATCTCCAAACGGACGAACGAGTCACTAATGTGGCGTCATGTTTCGTCTAGCGTCTTCTGTATGCCTCTATATGTACAGTTGACCTAGTCACACTGAAGTTCCAAGCGAACACCCACCCATCTCCACTTCCCCACACCCTGTACGCCCGGCCGCCAGCCCCTCTCAGTCTTCCGCCAGCCAAAAACCACGCACTGCATTATACCTATCAGTTCGGTGCAACTGTAAGCATTGCGTGTGGATGCAGCAGACATTCCCATGAGAAGCCTACACACATGAATGCATGCTTGCAGGTGGCTACAGTCAACTGGGGGACGCCACCATGCAGCAGCTGGGTGGCGGGGGTGACCTAGCCGGTGGGTCAGCGGGGAACGACGACCAACCATCTGCAGGTGGTGCTGTGGGTTACAGCACCGTGACGCCCCAACACCAGGGGCAGCACTACGAGCCTCCAGATCACGAATACCACTCTTTGGATAGTGGGAATCACCACCCGAACCCCTACATCGACAGCTCCCCGGAATTCTACTCGGCGCCCCCACCTTCCTCGCTCCTGGACACAAAGTATCCGCCGCACTACGCCAAGACCTACCCGCGCGGTAAGTAATTTCAGTGCACAAATGTGCAACTGCCGAGAGGACTGCATGGATCAGGGGCTGATAGACATAACACATTCCCACCGCTTAGAGACACGAAAGCCCCTTACCATGTTCACAGAAACACACCACCGAATTCAGCCCGGTAAATCCACTCAACATACTTCTACCCTATTTCTTCAGTTTGGTTTTAATATTATTATATTTTCTACATCTATGTCTCGCAAGTGCTTTTTTCCCCTGGATTTCTGATCTATATTTGATGGGCATTTATCAAGGCACTCATGCTTGTTGCGTGTCCTGCTGAACTCAATAATGTTTGGAGATAGGTACAAATTATGAACGTTCTTATTTCTTAGGGCATATGTGCAGTTGTGACCATTGTCATGTTGCTTGCTCTGTTATACGTCCAGTTCCGTGTTGCAGCATTCAAAGAAAGTTGAGTGTATGGAATTTCGTAAATACTTTTTCGAGAATATCTGCCTTACGGATGTCAATTTGTCCTTCCCGACGGTCGGTTTAAATGGCGCATTCCATTTTGCATAGTTCAGGATAGGGAGAGGTGGCAGGCACTTGTGAATGCTGTAATGAACCCTCGGGTTCCATAAAATGCGGGGAATTTCTTGACTTGCTGAGAACCAATTAGCTTCTCAAGAAGGACTCTGCTCCATGGAGTAGGTGAGTAAGTAAATAAGTAAGTAAGTAAGTAAGAATTTCCATACACCGTGCCTCACAAATAAGCTCTCTTCTGACGGAAAGAACACCCTGGCGCATCAGGCAGAGCCGATGTCTCAGACGTACTGTAGCAACAGTGGTCACTGCCTCACTGAAAGCAGCTAGCATCATAAGGATCTACTCTACTAATTCATTCATCACATAAACTATTTGTCATGATCTGAGAGCTTATTATTTCTGTTCACACAAGTACGTCAAGGTTAGTGTCAGTTACGCATCTGTTTTCTTTATAAAATCTGCAACGCCCCTCACGGTCAGCCTCGTATGCGGGTAAAGTACCAGATTATTATTTTTTCACAGGCAACTCGCTAGAACCGCAGCAAAGACATGCGCCACCCGTGTTGTGGCCACTCCTGTCACTTAGCCTGTCGTATGAACAGCTCACATCTGTTTTGATTAACATGACCCGCTGGTAGAGGCAGCCTGTTGATAGACCTGCTGCATAAGTGACAGTACCTCGTGCCTTGCTCGTGAAGGTCACTAACATGTCCATTGTAATGCACTTTGATAACGAGAGCTGTCGACCTCAAAGCATATCGCTATACAACAGAGCTACTGTGCTACCATCTGCTGCTAGTCATGCTGAAATAAAGGCTCATTACCGTTTAGACGCTACAAGTAAAGGTTGATGCACTTTCTGCAGGCCGTGTGCCAAAACTTCCGAAAATAATTACTTTAGATACGTGAACAAAATTGTAAAAGCGTTGGCAATTTTTATTATTGGATTGGTGATGTATTTTAAATGATTAATTACCAGTTCGAGAGGGAGTTTTGCTGTTGAGTCTTAGCCACTGTTGTCCTTACGTGAACTTCGTTACGGAGCCTGTTCAGAGGCACCCAAACAATAATGCTGTCACCTGTAAGTCAGTTTGTAAAATTGTATTTCGTGTTATCCATTGCGTGAAACAAACTTCGGTGTGTTTATATCAAACGCTGTTAGCGACGCCGTTATCATAAAGTGTAAAATGTTGGCAGAGTGCTGCAGGCTTTTCTTTCTTGACCGTGCACACCAACATTTCTTTGAGGCGAATGTCCTTCTGAAAGGCAAAGTTACATTTATTTAGCGCAGGACACTTTGCACACAAAATTGTGCTGCCTTGTGATTCATGTAATTCTGCTTCACTCTTAGTCAACAGTTCGGCCTCACATTTCGAGCTCCGCGTTTTACATTGTCTCAGCTTTTAACAGTTAAGAACAATTTGTTGTTGTATTGAGAGGCTTGTAGTCCGAACATCATGAGGAAAACGTTCCTTCTGTTGCCGTAATGAGAGCGTCTGAGAAAGCTTTCGGGTCTTACATTCTGAGCCTTGAAGGTTTTTTAAAGACCACTCACTGGCTTTTCATTCAAGGAAAATCCTCTTATATTGACCAACGACTGTGCACTTTGCGTTGATATAGGCTGTTTGGAGTACCTTTCAGTTGCTGTAATGATAGTAGACATGAGGTAGGTTGGCTTCCTTAAACCTTGCAATTTAACACACAAATCAGTCTTGTGAACTCACAAGTCTGTGAATAAAAAACCTCCAGGTTTAGAATTCTTCAAAAATTTTGCATAGACCAGAAAGCCGTTGCGTGTGGTTTGTCCATGATACTGTTGCTTTCTTCCCGCCAAAACGGTGTGATTTCATTCAGACACTCGAAAGATCTCTAAAGCTGTCACCCACGATTAAGCCATCGATCCAGCTTGTAGTTACATAAGCAGTCTGACATACGCTGAATAAACCCCAGTCAATAGCAGGTGTATTTCATTGAAGGCGGGTGGAACAATAAAGTTAACGGCTGAAGTCACAGTTTTCATATTATCTTCCATTTGAACGAGACTGCACCTGAATGGCCGGCGTTTTTTTTACGAATGATGATGTAATTTTTAGTCAACCGTCTCCTCCACTGTATTCCATAGATAAGTATGTCAGTACCCACACATTGCAGAGTCACAGAGATACTGCACATACCTGGAAGGTTAATTTTGAATATGCTGAAAAAAAGCAGCCTTGAACATTCCACAAGTTATGGTCCTTAGAACTGGGTGGTGACAAACCGACAGACCTCTTTGTGTGAGTATTACGAAGTGTTACAAAGAGCCTTGGGCTTTGCCGGGTCTTGTGGATATGATAGATGTTCGGGTTTCTTAGAAGGTCGGGAATTTCTTGGACGACTGATTGCTTCGTGAGCGAGTTTCTCTTGAATATTCTTGTAATAAAACCAACTAGATGCACTAATTTCTCAAATTTATTTTGGAATAAAACTCTACATGTTTCGGACAGTTTCTCTGTCCATCATCAGGAGTTTGTCACTGCACACACAGCAATGGTATATGTCATACGGGTTTTGCTGACAGCTTGCATGCTGTCAGCAAAACAAAAGCGATAGATCCGTTCGTGTGAGACCTCGCCTGACAGAAAATCGCGTACTAAAATTAGGGTCAGAGCAGAACAAATTTTGATCGTCGTGCAAACCTAAGTATTCACAATGGGCGCTGCAATCGCGGATACTTCTGCGAAGTTCACGTTGTACAAACAAACGTCACCTATTCATCAGTCGTGTTATAGCCATTTCGTGTTAACGAAGTAGGCGTAATAGCAGAACTGACTGTACTTGTACTATGATAAAGATATTTAGAAGCGTAAGCGCAAGTGGCGTCTAGCTGCTCCAACTGCATGGTTTATTTCTAGTATAAGCATGACAGTTGTGTGAACGCGTTTGCAGAGTGTACTCCTATGTGACTTCCACTATAATCTTTGGTACTGGGCGTGATGTGGGAAGCAGATCTAAGCAAAAACAATCTTCTGAAAGTTGTTGCGGCTCTGTCGTTATTTAGTTGAACAGCCACGAGTTAACGTGGCTGTTCAACCCTGAGAAATACAATAACTGGCGAACAGTTCCCACGGTAATCTGAATGAATGCCTTGCCAGTTTCAGAACCGTAGCATATATTTGCGTGCATTCAATGCCCGCACGACTTGATGACTTCTGACCTCGAGAAGTGATGACCTTTTCGTGTTGTTTGTTGTCACGTGATAGTGTGAAGTGGGGTACATGGCGAAGGAATGCAGATGTGGTGCGGATGTTCTCGAGACTTAATTGTTATTGTCAGGTTAATACCATTTTACGTCTCAAAAGGCTGTTTGTCTGCATCTGTATATTGTTGTGTCTCTTTGATTGAAGATTGTTGTTTGGTTTGCAGCTGTAATAATACTATTTGTACTTCCGACAGGGTTTAAGTTTCATTTGTTGCTCTGCATTTTGTAAGAAAGTTCTGTTTATTTTATAGTTAGTGACTTTTCATTGTTTTGTTTTGCGTAGTTGCGATGGAAGATGAATTGAAGGTGAAATGGAGGGTTGATGAATCTTTGTCAGGGGAAACCGAGGTGCTAGGGGGGAGATCTGTCCCGATGCCACTTCGCCCGCCACAAATCGCGGAAACAACGTTTAGGCCTACACAATTTTAGTTCGCTTGCTTCCGGTGCAATGCGCAGTATTGGGCGTCCTCGCCCCAAGTACGTCTTAGAGGAATAGATGTTAGCGTCTTTCACTTGGTGTCTGTTTATTGTGGCTGCCAACGCACCGGGAATTGAGTACCTTCCTGATCTTTTGTCAATACAAAGGTGAGGTCAAGTTCACCCTAGAACAGGCCATGAAGGCCCAGAGGAGGAGCAAAGGCATAGCTCTACTCTTTCTTTAACCTCGGCGCTAGATGGGGGTGGGTGAACAACGCCACGCCCCGGCAACTTTACTCACGGAAAAGAGACCCGGCACGCATTGTATAGGAGGCTGGCCGGGCACTAGGGCCGGTCTGCACGGGTGAGGAAAATTTCGCCCCCTCCCACCGGGATTCGATCCCCGGACCGCCCAATCTTTTATCAGTGCAAAATTCAACTCGTGACGTTGCCATGTTTCGGTAATGTAGCCGTTGGCGTAGTGTTGCTTCAGTCCACCCGAACGTCGAGATCTTGTAGTTAGCATCCTCTCTCTCTCTCTCTCTCTCTCCTCTCTCTCTCTCTCTCTCTCTCTCTCTCTTTCTGCTGCTGCTGCTGCTGCAAAGGACCTGGTTTTGAATCCTAGTCTGGTAATAGGCCTTCGTGGCTACTGGTTGTTATGGTTTCTAACGTTACTGCAGGTTAAATGCAGGGACAGTATGTTAAAATGAACCGTTGCATAGCGCAGGTGTTAAACAAATAGTTAAACGTGTCGAACATCGCGATATGATATTTTTTGTCTGCGTGGAGAGAACTGAATTTGTGACTTTCGAAAACCCGGGCCATGTTACTGACACTAAGAAACGCTAGCTTGGCAGCGATCACAACTTAGGCTATGGAAATTGCCTACCGTGCCGATAGAAGGTAATTATTGTAAGTTACAATTTTCACAGTCGAAATGACGTTAACTTACGCCATTATTGTAATGTCTGTGACAAAGACACAAAAGGAACCGACAGACAGTTCGACCGCTTTGTTTTCAAGCCTTATTCTGGTAGCCTATCTGCTTGTTTCGTAATCCCTTTAAATAAATCGAGACATGTCGTGGTGACATATCAAGGCCCTGCGGAGGCGTTACGAACTGACATTTTCCGTTTTACTGACGTATGAATGACAACATGTTACTGACTGCTGACTGCTTATTATACTATCCAATATTTTCTCAACGTCCTTTCGTTCATCAGGGTTCTGTCCTACAATAGGTTGCTCTTTTTTATTTTCTTTCTCACTGCAAGAGTTCGGACCAATCCTGTTGAAAGTGCACATTGCACATTGTTTTCCTCTTGTGTTTCTGCTCGTCTGACATTTCGATTTGTACTGTATTGGTGGCGGGGGGGGGGCAAGGTATTTGTCCTACCAAGCACACTCTGATGCCCACCCTTTCTTCTGTTCAGTGAGTACCGAGGTAAAGCGGCTGGGATATGAAGCTGACCACTGCATCCCTACTTCCTGCCGCAGTTAAGAATGAGTGGTTATGTACCTCCACTCCATGTATGTTTCTAGTCGGCACAGAGACAGCTTTACCTTTATCTTCCACCTCCACAACGTCTCCCAAACGATACCTTGCCAGAGATTCCCACTGAGCTCCTGTAGTCTCCTGTCGTGCTTGGCGAAGTGTTTCACCCATGTCACTCTCTGTGATTTGATTATCTTAGTAACATTAACCTGCCTTCGCCAAAAATGTTCACTGATTCTGGTCCTCTGCCGTGAAGTTTGCACGAGTTCAGTGAAGGTTGGTACTGCTGATCTTAGCAAGCCGAAAGAGTTATATCAAGGGGAGGCAGCGCGGGACATGAAGTTTGTATCGAATTTCATGAAGACAGTGTCATCTGTTACAGTATCAGCAGTTCGGCGTTGCAGGTAGGGCAGGGCGGATGCCGGCCTGCACACAACGCTTGTTTACGTCGATTGCTTCGAAATCGTAGTAAGAACTGAAGTAACTGCTGTTACTTTGTACGGATTGAATGGCTAGGTTTCCTCGTCACTGTAACGTTCAGCTGCTGCTGCTGCTGCAGCTGCAGCTACTACTACTACTACTACTACTACTACTACTACTGCGGCATGGCAACCAACCTTTAGTCCCTAGCCTCCTCAGATTTTCCGGTCTAAAGCGAAACTTTTCCATCCAGCGATCTCTAGCAGTTGGTCACCGCGTCTGTCCGCCTGTCTTTTGCCTTTCCTACTGGTTGACTGTTTTCCTTCTCTGATTCTGATTGGTGTTCCTTGAAGACACTCCAAATGCAATTAAGAAGAATATTAAAAAATCTGTCCAATTTATGCTGCTGATTTGTACAGGCTGTACCAAAAACTGATGGCAAATGAATGTGTCGCTGTAGAGTAAAAGTCTTCCGTGCGGTCTACTGTAATTCAGCAAATGTGTATTAATTTAATTATTACACCAATTTCATGTGCTTTCTGAGTATATCAGGCTGCGCTAAGTGATGGTGTAATGCTGAATTGAACATATATTGGAACTAGATTGGAGTGTGTATACTTGTCTAACACATCTATATGGTGGTAGAGATATGTATAATTTATTACATAAAGATCAACTACATATTTCGGCCATTTTCATTGGCCATCTTCAGGTTGATAATTAAAAAACTTAGTAAGCAGCTACACTTGACTTGTGTGGGTTGTATACAGTGGGGAGGTAAGATGTGGAGTGGGAATGAGATCTCGCATGTTGTGTAGGATGGGTGGTGTAGGTACATGAATTCTG
>Ga0123357_10010648_pt1 | contig 11717 bp, 6 predicted proteins | sample TergutEmb28metaG_FD_89873 | JGI IMG/M metagenome (GOLD analysis project Ga0123357, IMG submission 89873) | Embiratermes neotenicus P4 segment gut microbial communities from Petit-Saut dam, French Guiana - Emb289 P4 | ecosystem: Host-associated > Arthropoda: Insects > Digestive system > Gut ...
AGCTAACTGGTTTGCAGCTAGTCAAGAAATTCCCCGCATTTCACGGAACCCGAAGGTTCATTAACGCACTCACAAGCGTCCGCCACCTGTCTCTATCCTGGGCGAGCCCAATCCAGTCCATATACCCACAGCCCACCTCCTGGAGATCCGTCCTAATATTATCCACCCATCTAGGCCTAGGTCTCCCCAGTGGTCTCTTTCCCTCCGGTTTCCCCACCAAGACCCTATACACCCCCTCTCCTCACCCATACGAGTCACATGCCCAGCCCATTTCATTCTTCTCGATTTTACGCTATACAACGCATTCATTTAAAACAGTATCGTTAAATAAAACAGGAATAAATGTTACACGTGCCATGTGATAGTGAAGCGACTACAGTGACAGCAATAATCCTGAACTGACGCAATGTGCCACAAGTCAATGCATATGTACTTACGTGTGCTGTTAAGAAATTGCTAAATAAACATCGCGAAATATGCGGGGCACGTGGGTTAACGGATGGTCTTTACTTATTTGCATGTCAGCATGAAGAGGCGAGTCGGATTACAGTCTACAAGCTTGCAGTGACCTGACCTTTATGACGGTACGCAATTAGAGCATATCTCTAGTTGACCCGCGCTCTCACTAGTATAAACACTCACTCCACCTCCGCTTCTGCTAGCGGCTCGTGCCTGCAAGAACAGCTAGTTAAGTACGAAGCTATTATTTAACAGCGCACACTTGACTGGGAGTTAGACAGCTCAGTCGACGTAATGACTAAGCTACGGGATGGACGTCCGAGGAATCGTGATTCGCTTCCCAGTCAGGCAGTATCTGGAGCCCACCTAGCATCAGGTTTAATGGGTACCTACAGCTTGTTCCGCGGGATAAAGCGGCCGAGACGTTACGTTGACAATTCACCTCATCTAGCGCTGAAGTTAAGAATATGCGGCGCTATCCCTTTACTCCAACATATGCCCTCATGGAGCGTAAAGAGACAACTTTACCTTTGCACGATCGACTAAGTTACCTAGCCTCAAGAAGACCGCCATTAACGAACGGTAAAGGAAGCAGGGAACGGTCGTGCCTGTTGCAGGGCAGCGACAGAACTTGGGGAAACATCAGCACCTCAGTCAGCACGTCTCCCGGGCAAGATCTGAAGGTGAGATCTTCTGAATGACTGGTTGATTTACGATTGGGTTCGAGATCTTACGGTCCCGATGCACCTAGGCCGTAGTTTACGGGTCCTTTGCGCCCCATATCGATTTATGGGAGCCCTGTTGCTTTGATAAAGTTCCAGGTGGCCTCCATACTTATACTCTTGATGTCCTCTGGCTCCAAGAAGTAGGAGTCCAGATACATGTGTCGGTGTGAAGCCAAAGCTTCACATTCACAAAAAACATGGGCCAAGGTTTCTTCCTCTGCTCCACACCTCCTACACAGTGGACTGTCTGACAGCCCATTAGGTGAAGATGTCTCCTCAGGGTATTATGTCCGGTGAGAAGGCCAGTAACAGCCCTGGATTTAAAGGACAGAAACCTAGCCTTGGCACCCAGACAGGGTCTCGAAATTAGTTTTGGAGCCTGTCTTTGGGTGTCACCAAGACTTCGAGATCCTCTCAATATGAAGCAAGTTAAATTTATTTCCTTGTCTTCCACGTTAAGTCATGTTGTAAATGACTGATGTAATTGTTCCATCTTCTCCTGAGTGCTCTAATCTCCCGTCTTACGACATATCATGTCATATACTCTGCACTGTGCACGGACGTATTTTTATTCGAACATTCGAAGTATACTTATTTCCCTTCATTAAGTATCTGCACGAAAATCACAATTGTACTACGAACAGAATTTGTAATTCATGCGAAGTCTGTCCTCTTCACTTTTATTCACGAATTAAACGAGCGGCAGCCTGACATCATGCTGACTTGTCTATTCCTGATTTCCCTTAAAATGTAGGAACAGCAACATAATCGAGTCAAGTTAAGCCGATATGGGTCTGACTCACTAAGGTGCTACAACGGCAGGCCTTCAGTCTCATTCGACTCGACTTGGCCCATCCCTGTGACTGTACAAGTATGAGGAATGCAAAACAAACGTGTATGCCTTTATAACGTTTTAGTCAGACTCGCTCGATTCGACTCAACTCGACGTAATCGACTGGGCTCAGTATTGACGGATTATGTGATGTGAGTGGCAGAGAAAGGCAACTAAGGAGCCGCGGAAAGAAATGTCACAATAACAGAGGCCTGGGCTACCCACCTCTGCACCTACAGTCGTACTCTCCCCTGACCTGTTAAAAAGCCCAAAGCGTTTGTCGATAGCAAATGTTATCAAGTGATTATCACTACCGACATTCCTGTGCACAAAATGACTTGGCGACTGGAGGGACTGGAGGGACTGAAGGAAGGTACACTAGAGGGGGAACCGTAACAGCTGGAGGGAGATGTGAGCGGGGATCGATATATGGGCCCTTTTACAAGCGGCTTTAGTATTCTTGTTCTACCAATATCTCTGAAACTCCGTATGCATACGTCTGAGGCCAAAAAGAGCGTTGAAAGCTACGAGCACATGTGACATTTCTCCGTGCACTCTTTCTTCTTGCATTTAACGATGCCTTTTCCCGTACATCGGTTACATAACAACGAATGAAAGGATAACACTGTGTGTGTGTGTGTGTGTGTGTGTATGTGTGTTGAACTCTGAACGAAATGGTGACAATCACCATTGTCTGAAGAGACTTAAGGAAAAGAAAAAAAATGCGGGTCCGAGCCGAGAATCAAACTCGAGACCTGCCTCACGCAAATGAAAGTACTGACTGTCCAGTCGCGAGAGTTGGTGCCTGTCCGACTCACTCACTAACAACATCCTTGTACTTCAGAATTATAATCAATTACGAACAAGTAGGATTACATTAGAATTAAGATCTACAACACCGACAGACCTTCCAATAAACATACATTTTCACAAACTCTTACTTAAAATTAATTATGTGCCGTGTCTTTCTAAAAAAAAAAAAATATATATATCAGTTTGAAGAAATCTATCGAGATGCAACAGTATGCAGATATTTATTTACTGCTAAATTCTTCTACATGTCTGGGGTGTCCATCGCGCCCATCATCAGGAGTACAAAAAACTGTAGTTGCAGCCTCTGGTACAGATCATACTATCTGGGGAGCCAGCTTCCTCAAACGTGACCAAATAAGGACTGTTGTGGGCTCATACTATCTGGCTCCCCAGATAGTACGATCTGTACCAGAGGATGCAACTACAGGTTTATGTACTCCTGATGATGGGCGCGATGGACGCCCGAAACATGTAGAGTAATTTGGCAGTAAATAAATATCTGCATACTGTTGCATATCGTTGGATTTCTTCAACCTAGAATTACGATGCACGAAACCACGAATATTAAACTAATCAATTTTTTAGATAAAATTTATTTAAGTAATAGTTCATGTTAGCTTATACGTTCCTTCCCACATCCTAATGTTCAAAGGAAAATGAGCACGCATGTGAGCTTACTTCCGCTCACCGTCAGTCCAAGTGTTCTAATCTTTAAATAATGTTCAAGATTATCTGACGCCAAAGTAGGTAGGCTTACCCAGCAGCGGAAAAGTTAATGCACAAGACATAAATCTTGAGCTTCGCTGCGTTGGATTCACTTTACAGTGTGTCCAAACCGCGTGGTTTGCCTTTCGGTTCACGAAACGTCAAGAGTGTGTAATGGAGGGTAACAGGAAGACGGGTTTAGAAAAGATTAATATAAACTGGAGCGAAGTTTCAGGAAGCTGCATTTATGCAGGGGAATGACAGTTATAGTAGATGAGGAAAAGCGCGAAAGGGTTGAAGAGGAACGAGTGAAAACACAGTCAGAAGGGAGTTTGAGTCGTGGGAAATTAATTTCATACCGACAAAATGGCAAGATAATGTAATATGAAGGACAAGTCACGCAGAATATTCCTACATCTCATATTTAACACGGCGACGGAAAGGGAAATGTAATAATAATCAAGGTGATGAATACGAAAATAAAGGACAAGCTCTGTTCGTACCTACGCACTAGCACTAAAAGTCGGTACGGTTAGTGAGCGTACAGTTATCGCGTTAAAGGCAGCACAAGACTGAGATACGCGTGCAGCTCCCTGCATCGATATGTCAACGTAAGCAGACAATATAAAGTACAGTAATCTCTCGTACCATGCGGATTTGGGGGGCGTGATCACGGCGTGTTGGGTAAAACCGCCTTGTGCAGACTTCTAATGGAGAGAGAGGTTTGCGTGAATGCTGACGCGTAAAGACACGCGCCCATCATTCACAATGTATAAACGTTTGGACATTCAATACATACACAGTGGTTGGGCAGCTGATGATCCAACTTGCGCGGAGATTGAATGAGTAACCACCCACAATAAACCGTGCGAATTTCAGTCTTTCAGCTTTGTTTTCCCCACACACTTAACTACGAGTGTTGTCAACGGAGTATAGCCAAACCGCGCTGGGAAAACCCTTTGCAAGCGATGCCTAGAGACTGAAATGGTTCTTAGACAACCCTTTACAGACGAAGAGCAGACTGCTTTATTTAAAGACCCAGTCCCTACCGCGCAATAACCAGTTTACATCTCGGTTATAAAAACCAATCACTTTATGATGTAAGTGGCACAAGTCGCTGTTTTTTCTCAGATAAATACAAAACACATAAATACAGTGTGGGCAGAGCGTACAGTTGTTGAATGTTAAACCTGTTGGTGCATCACGTATCCAGTAGGCTTTAAAAAGTTCATAGTGAGGGAAGCCACGATTTGGATGGGTTGGCTCATGTAGAGTGGATATAAAATGACGGATTTCAGTAAACATAAAGCTCTGTAAATGCTGCGAGTTCTTTGGCCACTTACACAGTTATCAGCGGCGCACGGAAAACACTGTACCGTGAAAGTTGCTTGTCGGCCACTAGGAAATCCTACCAGAGACCTTCAGCTCCTGGAAACGTTACAGTGCCAGCAAGTCATGCATGATACACTCTATGACACGGGCTTGTAGGTCAACATCTCGATAGATGAAACCCTCACTGAACCGAGTCCCAATTCTGAAGCTGATAGTCGCTCAACCGGTCAATAAATTCTCCTTTCACAGAACCGCGTTTACTAGAGGCAGTGCCTGTTCCCTACCACATGCCAGTTTCATTAATTCAACAACCGCACCCTTTATTTCTTGGCGACAGAGAACGCTATTCGGATTTGTCGGTGTTGACCGCAAACATATCAGCTTAGCCAAGTACCCTAAATTAAATCTATAAGAACGTGCAGAGTCCATAAATATGAAAAACCTGTAAGAAATAAGAAGTGAAGATATACCGTGAGAAATGTAATCACAACGCTCATAAAATGTCTGTGTACGAAAACCGCAAGCCACGACACAAAATTTTCCAGTTATTAAGATGTTTTTACTACCACTAAATAAACACCCACACGAATTCAAAATTTCCCCGGCACGACGGGTGAGAAAAACAAACCCCGGCAGCAGAACAAAAGGTCATGCATAAACAATGAAACATTAGTTACTGTAACAGCTGAGTGGGCAACAAAGAGACAAACACGCAGGTGCAACTCGGTTAGAACTTAATAAAATGAAGTCACAGCTCCCCTGACGTCAAAACAAAAGGTGCTACTTCCGTCAGACCACATTATCATCACGTAGTTAAGTGTGTTGTAACAATCTTCGTGAGAACTCAGTAACGTATCCCCAGATTTGGGCAATTCCAGCCTAGAATACTTTCGCGTATATATATATATATGCATACATACATACATATATTAATTATTGTTTGTTGAAATCCAAAAAAAAAAATTTTGTCAAAAATATGGGTAAAACTGTTCAGAGTTTCAGTGCGTGAAACGTTGCAATTGTGTTCTGGGTTATAATATCGAGTGGCCTTGTAATCTGTACGGACGTTTCGAAGGAACATGCGGTTGATATCCACATACATGACTACACGGTGTGACAAACAGACGACGATAATCCGAATAAAATAATTTTTAAGTGTCTAAAATGAACAGCATTATTTAAAAGAGGTCCATGTACATTTCCTTGAACCTGAGGGAACAAGAAAAATTTCAAGTTACGTGACTACTAACAAGCCCTCTTAGATTAATCGGTACTTCTGCCTTAAAAAGTGGCAATATAAAATTATTCCCTTGATAGCAACACAACCGCCATAGTCCACTGCATACGTGAGAAAGCGAAAAAAAATAAGAGATCGCAATACTTGCTTAAAACAATAAGATAAAAATAAAATACTGATCTGCCGATTTCGTTTATACTGTTACTCTTAGCAACAGTTCTTAAATCATTGTCTTTTTAACAGCCGCCATTCCAATTTCAAACGTACTGGCAGAAGTCTTGATGCACAACTTGTGAACCACAGGTAACAGTGAACTATGAACACTAACGACTGTTAACCTGGGCACAACGGTCAGCAGTGTATTTGCACAAATGTGTAGCCACACAGTATGTACAGTACGTGCCAAATAACTGTGACGAGACACTGAAGATGAGCATTGAAACTTGTTGACTTTGTACCGCACTGCACAACTTTGTAGCACGTTCTACCGCCTACACCCACCAATATGGCTCAGAATACAGTAGCCCCAAATACCCGAGAGCCCCGAATTACTGCAAAATAAAAAAAAAAAATCAGTTTTGCACCGATATGGGAACTTTTAAAAAGGAATATTTTTTTTTATATCCCACATCGTAAAAATATAACGTACTTGCAGGAATATATCACTAACGCAGGTACAACTGCAGGCACTTCTTAATCATGGGACATGAAGCGTGTCGTCAGCTACCACCAACATACTTGTTATGGTGTCAACCTGTTTTAAGACATGGCGAGTAGAGCGCAGATAGTGTAATCAAAACCTTAAGTGGGACACGCCAAACATTTGACAATAATCCAGTTACGTGCCTCTTAGCTCTAATGGACAAGCAACGTTCACCAGCCTGTCGACGGATCCTAAAACACACTACCTGTTTAATACTTTCACTATTTGTCTTTTTGTCATAAACACTGTTTTCACAGCTGACAGCATATACTCTCTGGTTCCGTCTTTTCCTTGCCAGAGACAGAACCTGCATTTGTGCGGGTCACGACAGAATTACTTGAACCAAGTTACGTTACGTAATTCTTGGTCCATTAACCCACGTTGCCTGAACCGCATACGCCACTTGGTATCACAAAACGGGAAAGGATGTGGAAGAAGTGGTCGTGGCCTGTTTTAGAGTGTTATCACAGCACCTGCCAAATGGGAGTTACGAGTGCGCCTGCAACACAGAACCGCATCTTTCGATGTGTTGCTTTCATTCATACAGTAAATTAGATATTCTCAATGGACCACACCTGGCTAAAACGCCGCAATGAAAACAGTTGCTTCCAAAACGTATTCAACACATACGAGGTGTGGCTGTTAAATAACAAGAGTACTTTCAAAAAATACATTTTATATTTGTAGTTCCGTGCATCGTAATTCTAGGTTGAAGAAATCCAACAAGATGCAACAGTAAGCAGATATTTATTTACTGCCAAATTACGCTACATGTTTCGGTCGTCCATCGCGTCCATCATCACTAGTACACAAAACTGTAGTTGCAGCCTCTAGTACAGATCATACTATCTGGGAAACAAGCTTCTTCAAACGTGACCAAATAAGTAATCCTTATTTGGTCACGTTTGAAGAAGCTTCCTTCCCAGATATTATGATCTGTACCAGAGGCTGCAACTGCAGTTTTAAGTGTCTGTACTGCTGATGATGGACACGATGAACGCCCGAAACACGTAGAGTAATTTAGCTGTAAATAAGTATCTGCATACTCTTGCACCTCGTTGGATTTCTTCAAACTTTCGAAACATAATTCGTTAAGACCCAAGAGCTGCGTGAGCATTCTCTTTATTTAAGAACCATGTCTTGAACGACAATATAGTGAAAAAAGGCTTATGTATGATCTATTTATGTGCTCTCCTAAGGACAAAGCAACAAATGTAATCCAGTTTGGGACAAAAGGAGGCAGATAACGAAAAATCAAAACGTATCTCGGTCTGTTCCCCAGAAGAAGTAACGACTGATGAAGGTTGTTAACATGGACGCATTATTCCAAATATCACTAGCGCCTTTCTTTACTCAAATACCTCCCAAGATCATTGTTTATGGGAATCAGTTTATTTCTGCAACAATGAAAACTTACGCACTGGACTACAGACAGCTGAAATTGCAATTTAATCTCTCAAAATGGGAACTGGAAGCACACAACTCACTTCCACGTGAAATCAAGATGAAAAATATGCGTTTGGGGCCTTACTTCCAAGTATAAGCCTACTACTAGAACTACACAGTTACAAAGTATGACTTGGACGAAAAGGTTACTTTACCTTAACAAAGAACTTGTCTAGCAACTCGAATGAATGACATGACACAGCCTTTTCAGAATTTCATAAAGTGAAACGTAGACGAAAATGATAATGTACATTTGACATCGCAGCGACGCTCCTGTGCTCCAGTTTTCGTTTATCCAGAAACTAAATCAGTTCCCTAAAGACTTCTCAGTTGGCAGCACTGTACCTGTAACGCTGTCTATGTCAGGTAATTGTAAAACACCCCGTACTAACGTTTTCTAGCTGAAAGAACTTCCTCCTGCAACCCTCTGCGTTCCTCTTTTGAGGGGGAAAGTGAGACAACCCTGGCAAATTGCACGTAGTGTTACACGTAGCTTGGTGACAGAAGTTCACTTGGTCTCGAAAAACAACTCATTAAGATATTTAACAATGTTTATAACGTAAAAGTTCATCTCATCAGATATCACTTTCATTGTAAACTTCTCAATTAAGAATTTAATTTTGTTTTAACTGCTTGAAACAAACAGAATTACAATTCGTCTAGAAGTTGCAACATTATTTTTTCAATTCCAGTGCAAAATATGAGATTCTTGCTGTGGTTCAAATTAAAACTCCAGTCTTCTGGGATATGACGCCGTGCAGCTTGACACATGGTTACAAACGTTCCTTAAGTGCATGTTGCCTCCGGCCTCATATTTCATTTCTACACTGCATATAAAGACAGAATACTTCTCCGAAACGCTGGTGCCCATCTGCAATACAACCAGATATGACAAGGCACAGCACTGCTTTTAAATTTTCGTATCGTTCGTAATATCGGACTCAATTTTACTCGAAAAATTTTAATGAAAAATGCGCCATCTAAGCCGATTTAAATCCATACCGTTAGGGAGATCAGATAGGAGGACGGGCACAGAGGAACTCTTGGCAAATCTACGGCGATGGGACTTTACCAGTAGAAAGGATGTTTCAATAGGCTGTGTAATTACTGCGCAAATATGTAACCATCTGATGGTGTAGGCACTTGCAACAACGAGAGCTTACAAATTTTGCTGTAGAAAATCTACAGCTAAAAGCTGACTCGCGATATCCATTCGTAGACGGGAGAATAATATTAAAATGTACCTTAAATAGGGCGTGAGGAAGTAAACTTGATTTGCATGGATCAGAACATGCTCCACTGGACAGCTGCAGCAAAAATGGTATTGAAGTGATAGAGTACGGATAATAACTGGACTGGTTGCGTGACGAGTAGTTTCTCAACATGGAGTCTATTACAAGAAGGCGAAAAGTGTCTCCATATATATACGGATCATTTTTATTTGATGGGAAATGTTAAAAATTCTCAAAACCATTTGCTTTTTACTTTTTAAACTTTTATGACGACTGCAGGCTGAATCTTCCCAACCGTTCAGACGAATATCAAAAGCCGAAAGTACACCTGTTACTAAAAACAATCTGTTTTCAGTACTTACCTTTAATCGATATTTCATAACCAGTACGACTGAACAAATGCTTGTATTCTTACCTGAAACAATAAAAAAGAAGCATTTAAACAACGTAATATCTTAAACATTACCTTAATATTAAAGACATTTTGTACACTAGAACGCAGTCAGACAACACGAAGCAGTAATAAAGCACAAGCTAGTAAGAATCTGTACAATGTAACGGTAAAGTTTGTCCAAGAACAGGCCACAAAGGCCCAGAGGGGGAGTAGAGGTATACGTTTACTCTTTCTTCAACCTCGGCGCTAGATGGGGTGGGTGGGTGGGTGGTTAACACCACACCCCGGCCGCTTTACCCCCTGGAAAGATCCGCTACCCTTTGTATTGGAGGCTAGGTGGGCCCAAGGTCCGGTCAGGACGGGTGCGGAATTCCGCACCCCACCGGGATTCGATCCATGGGCCGTCCAGCCCGTAGCCAGTCGCTACAGTATAATGGTGTAGAAGAACATCCTACTTGTACGCTAGACAGGTTTAGTTTCCGTACACGAGACCAATTGTCTGTTTCTGCCTTTGTCTCTTGCCATCTCTGGCTTTGCTGCTGTTTGACCATGCTGCTTTTGAGGCACAGAAATAATTACGCGTAGGCCTGTATCCACAGTTGTAGAGTGCCTAGGTCTATATCCACAGGTGTATCGTGATTGAAATGTTTAATGCACCAAGCTATGACCATGCGACATTACCGCATTAAATGGCAGATTTTTGTCAGCGGTAGCACCCGTTTATATGCTCGCCAAAACAAAGAGGTTAAGAACTCTCACTACCCAGTGCGGAGTATTACAAGAAATCCACCATCAATGTGTGTTTTGTGGCATGCAAAATAGGAGAAGAGGAAGTGACGAGGAGGAGAAGGAGAAGGAGGAGGAGGAGGAGGTGGTGGTGGTGGTGGTGGCACACATTTCTTCTCCAAGGGCAAAACATTCAAGTTCCGATTCTACCTAAAGGCTAACAATTCCAGGAGCCCTTAATCGTCTCCGAAACATACACAGAATACAAAGCAATTGCCGTACTTTCTTAGAGCATACTACAATTTTAATTTAGAATCGATTCTCCATAACATTAAAATTAGACTGTAGAGCTGCAAGTCTTTGACTCCACGTTTACATTCAACAACGAAACAAGTGGTCGAAAAGCCTGCTTCGTATTTGGGATGTCCTGGGTTCAAGTCTCGACTCGTAGAGAGTTCATCCTACGGGAGCTCCCCTTACCCATTAGTCCCTCCAGGAAGTGCTGGAATAACGCCGTAAAATAGGTCAACGTCTCTACCTTCACATTACGTCCAGTCGCAGTCATCCTACCAATAAACGCGACGTGACATATGCAACTGACAAGCAGTCGTCAATGAAACCAGCATTCAACCACATTTGTAGCTAATGGATTAATCTCCTCTATGATGGTATTTTAACGAATACACTTTATTCAAAATCAGGGCATAATTTTAAATTCACACTCATACATTCTCCATGGGCGCCAATAATCTAATTTATGTTACTAGGGGGACGATGAGACATGCGGGCGGAGAGATTTAACTCATCCACGATGGCTTGACTCACGCATTCCATGAACAGCACGCATAAAATGTCGGCCATATGCCTGAATCTTAAATGTCTCAGGGTGAAAGTAATTAAAACAATCTTTGTCAATTTCAAGTTGCGTACGCGTCACCTCCTCTGAAGCTACAAAAACAGCTAGTCTGTACGTCTTCTGGTCTATTCAGGAACATAGCAACGAAGTCCAAAGTCGTAAATATAGCACGGAAGAGACATCGCGAACCACTGGCCCCTCCAACCCCCCCGCCCCCCCCCCCCCCCCCCCCCCCCACAACCAACCCCCCCCCCCCC
>Ga0123357_10010651_pt1 | contig 11716 bp, 9 predicted proteins | sample TergutEmb28metaG_FD_89873 | JGI IMG/M metagenome (GOLD analysis project Ga0123357, IMG submission 89873) | Embiratermes neotenicus P4 segment gut microbial communities from Petit-Saut dam, French Guiana - Emb289 P4 | ecosystem: Host-associated > Arthropoda: Insects > Digestive system > Gut ...
AATCCAGTCCATATACCCACATCCCACCTCCTGGAGATCCATCCTAATATTATCCACCCATCTGCGCCTAGGTCTCCCCAGTGGTCTCTTTCCCTCCGGTTTCCCCACCAAGACCCTATACACCCCCCTCTCCTCACCCATACGCGCCACATGCCCAGCCCATCTCATTCTTCTCTATTTTTTCACCCGCACAATATTGGGTGAGGAGTACAAATCATTTATTTCCTCGTTATGCAGTCTCCTCCATTCCCCCGTTACCTCGTCCCTCCTAGGTCCCTGAATCAGAATCCTACCTGCAATAATAGAATTTAAACCGATTTAAATGCAACGGTTTTCCACTGATATCCCACTGCTCCCATGACCAATTCTGACACATTAGCAAGCCGTTCAAGCTGGTATGGTTTAAATCTGGTAACCATTTCTATTCGAACGGTGAGGATCAAGTAGTTTTTACTAACAGTAAGATGAAGAGGCCTCTGACAGCGCGTTTTATGACGACATGGGTGTAGTGTACAGCCAGGTCGAGCTGACGCTGAGCAAGTGGCATGACGCTGCAGTCTTTCGCATATGACATCACTTGCAAAGACAGCCTCTCTGTTTGTCAAATGTTTGCTCCGAAGACGGAACAAACATTGCGAATCTTACATATCTGTACTCTACACACTGTACACACACACACACACACACACACACACACACACACACACACACACACCGAGTTGAAAATACATACAGAGATGTTAGTGAGCAATTCTCTAAGAAAGAAGGCACTGAAGGCTCATGCCAGGATGGGTCAAAAATATGAAACTTAAAAAAATCCATAAACACGGGGAGGGGAAGGGGGAAATTTAAAGCATCACTCTGCTCCAAGGAGGGAACTGTGGGTCTCCACATCTGACTTCTGTCACTCTAATGGCGAAGTCACAGAATGTATGCAGATCAAATCTTGTACCATAAAACTAATACATGTGCAAAGTGTCCATGTAATGATGCACGCAGAAATAAAGAACTCACCTTAGCTATCTGAAGCATGACAATGGAGTGCTTTATGGCCTCCAACATGTCCTGCAAAAGAGAATTAAAACAGAATCAAAAACAACAAAACATCAGTTGAGTTCAACAATCACAATCAAATTAACAAGTCCAATAAATACTGATACTACTATTACTACTACTATTACTACTACTACTACTACTACTACTACTACTACTACTACTACTACTACTACCACCACCACCACCACCACTACTACGACCACCACCACCAATAAAAACAACACCCTGTAATGAAAGTTAAAGGTACAGTAAAAGAGTAAAACTATTTTAGTTCTCCTTGGAAGTGATGGTGTTAACACTGATAGTTATGTTAGACATAAATACTATGAACTAACTTTTCGTACATCTATTCTAGAATGTTAACATGGCTGCACAAAATAAAAGAGAGAGAGAGAGAAGAAAAGAAAATACCATGATCTGTCAGCCACTTTTTGCGGTAAAACAGTGTAAAACCTGGTAACATTTACAGAAGAATGGCAGATAAGTGTTGCAGTAACAGCCATAGGGAAGTGTATAAGGGGCGGAAAGTTTGCAGATTCAAGACTACTGGGGTGTTCATGTTGTGTCGAAGGTAGATAGTTACTAGCAGCGTTTCAAAGGACCATATTCTGAAGACGAAGACACAGCGTTACTGCGGAATGTCACAATTTTTACCAGTAAACAAAGCATAACATCCCAGAAGACTTGCATCTTCGGCAACACCACTGGCAAGAACTTAAAATTTCACAGAAGGCAAGATTCTCTAAGGACGGTAGGCTAATGTTACTGACTATGCAAATTCTGGGTGTCCATTGAATGTAATGTACTGTATATTGAATAATGGAGCACTCTGATCAGCATACCCAGAATCAAAGAATTAGCACTGATGGAACTGCATCTGAAATACACTTACGCATGAATCATGCAAATAAATGGTTAAAGAATGGCTTAGGATCCATTTCTTAATGACTCAACAACCTTCTGGACTGCTGTCGTACACAATGCAGCGCAGTCAGTTCTGCTGTTAACGACGAATTGGCTACAACGCCATTGACGAACAGGTGAAAGCTGTTTGTAGAGCGGACTTTTGGATACGCGTGTTCGCTATTACACGATTTCAACGACCAGCGTGAAGATATACGGTTGGAAGACGGACCAAATTTTTCCTGACCTGACCTTATTTTTTACTCGGTTTTCTGTAACGCCACGTCTTACAAGACAGCAACTATCGCGTTATAGCAAAACTGACTTACATATAAATATTATTCTGTGACTATTTTGTCAAAATTACAAAGAAATTGCCATTAAGTTTTTTTTACGTTCATGCATCATGCAATTAACATTAAGAATGATCACACCATTGTTTCAATATATGACAGTCCATGTCCTGCATACTCACATTAGCGTGATTATGGATAACCTCACACCTAGCTTTCTCAGCAAGATCCGGCATACCTTCCATCCGGACTTCTAGTGCCTAAATTAAACAAACAATAGTATCAGCTCACGGATACATTTGCAGCAACACAGAAACAGACGGGCAGATCATGACAGTAAATTGATGCAATAACAAAACTGCCACATATTCAGCACCAACACCACCTCCTGTTTGTTACTGCTATCTTGCAGCACAAATATCGTAGGGAAACTACCAAGAGTTGAAAGATGTTCATCCCGCATTTACACTGACTGCCACTGTACTTACTGAGATATCACAAACCCGTCACACCAGAATAACTTTAACAAACGTATATTCTTCAAAGTCTATATATAGCACTTCAGGGCTCTGAAAAACAGTAGACAAGAGGGGACTACGACTCCAGGAGCGTCAACTCACCTCTCATGGCAGTTCTTCACACGGTCTCGGGATGGTATCGCAAATCTCAACTTTTCACAAGCGGTCTACAGCACAGCCAACGGGAAAAAGACTATCTCCTCCCAGAGATAAATTTGTGAGGGCTATCAAACAAGTTTCGAAACTCGATGACGCCGATAAAAAATCAAGCGCAAGAAACACAGCGAGAAGTAACTTTACCGTGCATCTTCATTCACATGTCCTTCGGAACAGACATCTTACGAGCCACTCGCGGAAATGAGACCCTTTGTACCACCTCTAGAATCACGTTTCCTTATTCTGGATGAATAAGTAAAGACAATTCTGCCAAATGAGTGGATAAAAGACAAATGGGGTGTCATTTCTGGTAGGGCTGAGGGGGACTTGTTCTGTGGACAACTAAAGAAAACGATTTATAGAAACGGGTGTCTGTAGGCTTAGTCAGAACTGAAACAATTCCTTTTATTCCTAACTACTGAGACAAGGCCCTTTGGCTACTTCAGTGACTCTAGAAGAGTTGGAAGACTGGGGTTCGATTCAAGGAGGCGGTAGGAAATGCTATCTCCGCCATCACATCCAGACCAGTTCTAAGGCTCACCGAGCCCAACCAAGGTCTGTCCAACCTTTTTCGCCTCGCGGACAATTTCGGCAAAATTTGGTCTGCATGAGAAACGTAAGTCCTGTGTATAAAATTTGGAATGTATAACTAAACACACACACACAATAAAACCTACTGATAATATGTCAACTTTATAAAAAATGCAATTCGCAACCTGGGTTAGGGTTTTTATTTTTAACAATTTTTTTTACAAACTTCATTAGTATGATAAAGCAAGTCCCCATAAATAAACACCTCACAACGTTCTTAAAATATTACATAAATGCTCGTATGATAAAACCTCAAGAAAGCAAATACAAAGTAATTCACACTTTAAGTTTCGTTTTTATCATAAAATTGAACAAGAGTACCCGCAAAATAGGCATAATAAACATTAACAGAACAGGAAATGTAACGTATAACGTAATACTGAGGTGCGGTCTGATATTTGCATCTTCAACTCTTTTCAGACGATCATGTCACTCAATCCTCAGTAGTCATGCTTTCTGTTGTTGTTCACAGTTTTTACATATATTACAGTATGTCACTACTGTTACTGGAGAATTTGAATACCTTACTGTTTATAAGTCGACACTGCGTAGCAGAACATTCCTTGGTTAAATTCCCGGACGTGTAGTAGAATATGAAACCTTAACCGAGCAAACTCTTGTACCACCTGTTCCATTGCTTGCACACGTGTTATTTAGAAAAGCGGTGTTAATATCCAAGGGTGAATTATGGTACAAATTTTAGCTTCGGGCCCGACATACAAAGAAAATGGAGGCGTCTGTTATTAATGTCCGGCAAAAGCACGGTGTTCCGATGTTACAGGAAACCAAAATTTGACTCTTTGAAAGTCGCAAGTGATCGTAAATAAGACAGTGGGTGGTGTATTGTAGCTACACCACCAAACGTTCCTTTCCAAGGTAAGATCTACAGACCCGACACCATGGGTATCAGCAAGTCGGACACGATCACTGACATCACACATCAGGTGTCTGATGTCATACAGAATGAACGGAACAGAAAACTTTAAAATAAACGATCAATGAAATTCGTAAATGTAGTACTTCTGATAGACCAGCAAGCCTCAGGATAAAAAATAACCCCACAAGCAGGAAGTGTGAAACAGAGGAAGAAACCTCAAGCCACATTCTGTGTGAGTGTGAAGCATTGGCTTCACTCAGACAAACAAATCTGGGCTCCTTCTTTTTGGAACGTGAGGAAATTAAGAATCTAAGTCTGGGGGCCATCTGGAACTTTAGAAAAGGAGCAGGGCTCCTCTAAACTAGTATCAGATTATGGGGCACAAAGGGCCTGTTTTAAGGCCTAGGTGCATCGGACCCGGAAGGGCTCGAACCCAACTACTAATCTAAATCTCAGGGTAAGAAGAACAGCAGTAAAACCGGCCAATCACAACGTAGGATTAAGTTCGAATTTTTGGGATAGCGTAAATTCAACGCGGGACAGACATGAACTGCGTAGCGAACACTCTCTCTCTCTGTTGTGTCATCACACTAGAAAGATGTGTTCGCGGCAACACTAATACATTCCATAAAACTTAAAAAATTGTTTTGCATTACAAGTCACATTAATAACACAGTCAGTTCTGCTATAAAACGCGTTTCGTTAATGCGAACTGGCTATAATATGATTGATGGAAAGTCGAACGCTGTTTGTATAACGCGAACTTTCAGATACACGTGGTTGCTATTACGCGACTTCAGTGACCAGGGTGAAGATAAAAGGATGGAAGACGGATCACACTTTTTCTGATCTGACCCTATTTTTTTACACGATTTTCTATAACATGAGGTCTCACAAGTACGTTATCGCGTTATAGCAGAAGTGACTGTATTACTAGCAAGGGGAGTTCGTATCAGACAGTATAAATTCAATTCAAGATCAACGACGCACACATTCGCGCACTTAAAAGTTCCTGCTTGTATCACGGATCGAACCTGGAACAAGACTGGCAATATACCCATAACGTAACATTTATACGTATTCAAATCTTTGCATCCTGGACCATTCTCAGATGGTCATACCATTTAATCCACTGGGGTCGAACTCTTCATTCTTCACAGTGTGGACATAGGCCTATATTACAGAATGATATTATTATTATTATTATTATTATTATTATTATTATTATTATTACGGCACGCTATTGTATTTATTTGAAAAATCTGTCTCCACTGATTTTGTTTTGCTAAATTCATCGGTCATACAAAACCTAAAAATTAGACCAACATGTTTTTTTTTTTTAATTTATGACTTCAAACAATATTTCATACACAATTTACAGGCGTATTCATAAACGACCAAAATACCAAATTTCATATTCTTAGACGTACGCAACAAATATTCAGTATTATGATCGAACGATTCGATTTTCCCTAATTATGTGTTACGCAAATGGCAACGAAAATTCGGTAACTGTACGGGAGCGTGACGTCACAAAACGAAATAAAAATCACTGATTAAATCGTCACTTCACAACAAATTTCAAAGTACGAGGTGTGGTGCCATATTGCCACATAATTATAATCCAAGCACAGAGTAATAAGTAGATATTAAAAATTTTGCCTCAATTGTCCGTCGTGCACAACGCATATTAACCCCAAAGTTTCAGTAAGCCGAAAAGAATGAAGCATTAAATATTACTAACCTTTTATGCATTTTTAATTACTTGGAAAGCAAATCTAATTTTCTTTGCGTCGTATCACGTTCGATCATCTGTGGCCTGTCTGGCACTGCTGTATTTTTCGTAATTATCCCTGCACGACTTTCAGGAAAAGGACGTATTTGACAAGAAACTGTGTTTTGATTTTCTCTACAACTTTTTTCTGAAAATCTGCTCCACTGAAGTAGAATTCATCGATACGTATCACACACGTACTTACGTCCGACCGTTGCCTCAGATTTTAATTAAACTTGAATCTTCTCGACAGATTTTAATAGAAAGCTCCCATATAAAATTCCACGAAAATCCGTTCAGTGGAAGCCAAGGTATTCAATGCCGACGAACAGAAGGAAAGGAATAAAGACAATCACGACAAAGCTAGCAGTCGCTTTTAGCAAATTTGCGAAGGCGCGTAAAAGCTAGCAGCCTCCAAACTTCGATTACGTGAGATGTCAAAGTGAATTTAGCGAAACTATTAAAAGTTGGTGTTACGAAATTTCGTTCAGCGTGTATAAAATTTTAATTAACTGAACAGTGATAAGTGCAAACTGCGATAATTAAAAGCATAAGTTCAAAACCATAATTAGATAAGTGTTTAATTGAATAAGGGCACTAAGTGAAGTAAGACCGTACCTTATACGACAGTTTCATCCACGAACCAACAGAATGTTCGACATCATCCCGCGAGGTGACGCTACTGCAGCGACAGGTGCTTCTCACGCAATATTCCTGGTGTAGACTCATTTCCCGACTGCTCCAGGCAGTCGCCTCCTGTATTAATCTTACACTTTAATTCACCGCCTACGGTAATTATCACACAATAACACTTTTCAATACGAGAGGTCACGGAGTACATGGAAAGAACGATAAGGAGGTAGGACGCGAGTACATTTGATTTTGTTCTTTTTAAATTCATCGGTCGCGCACAACCTCAATGTTACAGCTCGTCGAAATATTTTGCAATTTATGACTCAAAAAAAAAAAAAACTCCCGCATATAGTTTGTAAACATATTCCTATTATGTGTACACACCAAATTTCCTATTCCTAATTAGAAACAAGTATTCATTATTTTGACTGCACAGAAACGTGACGTCACAACACAAAGTTTACGAAATCGATTATTACATCACAACATAATAAATTAAAATCTACCTATGTGGCGCTACATTACTATGCAATTATGATAAAGTATAAACACTAAGTATTAAATATTGCTACTGTATGTACTTTTTCCTTAATTATCCGTCACGAAAAACGTGCCTTAAATGCTAAGTTTCATCCGGTCGATAGCATTAAGCACTATATATAATTGCTCTTTTACGTATTTCTGCCTTAATTACCCGGAAGGTAATCAAAGCTTCTTCGCACCGCATTACGTTCGATCATCTGCGGCCTGTTCGCCTCTGTTGCATTTTTCATAATTATCTCGTAGAGGCATGATTTAAAAAAAAAAATTATTTGATATGCAAGGTGTTGTTATTTTCACTGCAACATTTGTTTCTACTTCCAGGAACAGTTAAGCGAGATAGCATCATAAACGTCCTTAGGTCTTCATGTAAATGGCCAGACAGTTTGTCACATTTTAACTACACTTCAAAGATCTTGATAAAAGTCCCCGAAACAAAATTCCACAAAAATCCGTCCAGTGGGAACCGAGTTGTTCCATGCGGACGAGCAGGCACGACGAACCTGATAGAATCTATTCGTGCCTAAAAGTGGCATATTCGCAGACATCAACTGCATTTAATGAGTCATGTAAATAGTGCTGCTTGTTCCGTTTTATTCAGCTGAAACAATATGGGTCTGTGTGTGTGTGTGTGTGTGTGTGTAAGAATATATACATACACACATACATATACACTTTTAGGAACAAAGTTGCTGAATTAAATGCAATACCTGACACTTCACCTCTTAGTTTATTAGATGCGAGTCTCGATGTTACTTTGCGGTGTTGTTAAAGATTTCACTCTTCTGAGACGTTACACTGTGTCACTCGAAACGTTGTTACCGACGTTTCGAAACAGCGTAGTACCTTCATTTACAGGGTAAAGCAATCCAAGAAACACTCTTATTAGACTGCCACAACCTGAAGATGAAGGCACCACAATCCTTCGAAACGCCGGTTATTATTTTCCCTATGACATATTCCAGATTTAAACTTTTAAATTATTACAGACACTTTAAAATAGTCACTTAAATTTTTATCAGTCAGTGATGATCTGTAGTTCAGCTTTAGTCCGCGGACTGCTGAAACCCCTGGTTTAAGTAACCAAGCCAAAACAAGCGTTTAAATTTAATCACACTCGTTTTATAACACGACCTCTGCAAACGGCAATAAATTCCAAATGTCTGTCATTCACACATTTTTAGGCGTGTTAATGAAATTGCGAAAAAGCGACTGTCAGCTTCGTCATGTCTGTCTGCTTGTCCGCATTGAACAACTCGGCTCCCAATGGACGGGTTTTCATGAAATTTGATATTTGAGGATTTACCGAAAATCTGTCAAGAAAACTCGATCTTCATTAAAATCTGACAAGAATAACGGGTACTTCACATGAAGACCTGTGTACGTTTATGATAATATCTCGCTCATTTCTTCTCAGAATATAAAATATTTGAAACAGGTTTGTATAGAAAATCAAAACACACATTTTATGTTCAATAACTTTTTCCCGAAAATCGTGCTGTTTATGAGATGATGGAAAATATAACACAGACAGGCCACAGATGACAATACTGCACACGCACTGCATGGTGGATAATTAAGGCTACAGACGCGCACTCAGAATATGTAATACTTTTTGCTTTCCATGGCAACAATGGTTACGCAAACGCGCCTCGATATTACGTTTATATGGATATGCCTCTCTTGTCAACAATGTCTGTTTGCAAATTAAAAAAAACTCTAAAGTTCTAGTTTATTCATGTTTCCCTTAGCACAGAAGACGTACATGCCTCACTTAAAGTCGATTTGTAAAGAAAAACACAGTGAATTTCATACGCTCGGAGCAGTTAATGGTCTCACAGCTCTTTTAAAGTTCAGCAACACCAAGAATGTAGACAGACGAATCAAAAGCACCACTGGCGCAACTCTGAACGCTTGAAAACTAGGTCTGCACACTTTTCGTCAACCGAGTCTTCCACAACTCCACTTTTCCTTTGAAAGAAGCAATGATGCTAATTATTTTAATAAAATTTTATTTTTGCCTTGGAGTTCAGTATTTAACTCATTTAATTTCGCGGCCAAGATCTGCAGGAACAGCCAGATCTGACAATCATTGAGAATCTTTAAATTGTGGAGGTAAATCCCCTCTGCCCTGAAGAAACTTCATAATTACTAGAAAACCCTTTCCAAATGCGAATGAAGTAGTCCCTCTACTCATCCAACGGGCTTCAGGTAAGTAATACCAATTCTCCAGAAAGGGCATCAACTAAACATCCCAAATCACACTGCCATCATCATCATCATCATCATCATCATCTTCTTCTTCTTCTTCTCCTCCTCCTCCTCCTCTGCCAAGACTTCTGTGATTTGATACGAAGCAACAGCAGACGAATTGCCTTTTTTTTAACAAGCCTACCCACTATTGCCGGACGCGATCGTCAATTACGTTTCACATAGCTTCATTTCTACTCACTTCATTGCTGTTGGGATATTTAATTCTGTTGTCTTTATGCATGGTAATGAAATGTGGTTCAGCATGACGTCATTGCTGGCATTGTATATTACACTCACACACTTGTTTTTATCACTGAGTAATAATCATTTATTGTCTCATTTTTCATTAAAATTATGCACAATCTTGACTTATTTTTATCACTAATGCATTGAGAAGCCATTTTGTTTTCCTCCCACAAAGCACTCAAAATATAAACATTTTACTAAGGTAAAGGTAAAATCTTCCCGGACCATGCCACGAAGGAACACAGGAGGAGCAGAGATACAGCTCCACTCATTCTTAACCTTGGCACTAGATGGTGGTGAACGGTTAACGTTTTGGAGAAAATCTTTTGTTCCTACCAACATCCGAAACCAGGACCTCTCATGCCGTAGCTCAGTCGCTCTCCCCATTACGGCATTCCGGCTCCATAACAATTTAGCAACCAACAATAAAACCGCAAGGCAACATTAACAATCGTCTACAAACGTATTGGCGTGCTTAAAGCCGCGGCCAGTCGGACCTATACAGCAAACCCTGCAGTTGACGAGCGGGATTCCAGTTCGAAGATCGTAAAACACTGCAAGCTACCATAGCTGCAGATGCCTGCACATCCCTGCTTATCGGCGATGTGAGCAGGTCGCTGGACTCACTGCAGTCGCTATGCAGATCTCTGTATGATACATTAAATACTGTTGCTGTCGGTGACACAAACGCAAACAATAATTTAGGAAAGGGCCATTTGAAAACAAGTTTCAAATAACTATAAGGTTCAGAGAAAGTGGTTCCATTTTAGACAGTAAGAGAAGTCGCAGAACACACATTCCGAGGAAGAAATGGCCGGAAATTGTGCAACACTGGAGACACATGTAGCAAACGGATGTGTCTGCGTCATCAGGATGAAATAAAAAAAAAAAAACTATTGCACTTTCATCCATATAACACAACTGCGGTTCAAAAATATTCAACACAAATCGTGAAGCAGATTTCGTATCTCTAGCTCCAGTTTTTCATTAGTTATAGCCATCAAAGTGAAGACTAAAGAAAATCAAACACCTCTTTGATTACACCAACCAATTGCACGGAGTGGCAAAAGATAAAGCAATCCCATTACAGGCCAGTACAGGCCCTGAGGGTTCCAGGAGGTTGAGACTCCCAGGCTTCAAGACAATCGGTACATGAAGGTGGTAAGGTTGTCAGCCCTACGCACCGGCCGCTTTTACCCCCCAGGAAATATGTCTGGTACTCATTTTTGTTAGAGGCTGAGTCGACCCCAGGGCCATACAGCGCACGGAAGGATTATGTCAATGAAAAATTCCAATGACACACCATCGGGAATCGAACCCACGACCTTCCGGCTTGTAGCGGAGTGTCTCAACCAACTGCGTCACCGCGTGCCCCTGCAGAGAATGGACTACTTCGAAATAATTGCTGCTCAAGAGGCTAAAGAAAACGTTCACACCGCCGCCCTGTCAAAAGTCTGCATTATACAAAAATATTACTACACATGTTTCCAAAGCCTATTATCAATTATCGTTTTGGGACATAAAAATAAGAGGTGCCAGTGTCACTGCTACTTCGTAAGTTCGCTCGTCCGTCACATTTTTTCACTGAGTGAATGAAATTAAAAATTACGGCGTTTGCCGTATTTTTTAATTTCCCCCAGTGGCATAATGCACGTATAAGGTTTTGTAAAAAATCGCTCAACTTATTGTGAAGATGAAACAGGGGGATCACGTACATACATACATACATGCATGCATACATACATACATACTACACACACATACACACAAACCACAAACAGAATTATCTTAAAAACTGGTTTGTTCCTACCCACGACACCGTGTGCCTAAAACTGGCCGTTCATTTGCCCAACGACAAATGTACGTATACAGAAAT
>Ga0123357_10010652_pt1 | contig 11716 bp, 10 predicted proteins | sample TergutEmb28metaG_FD_89873 | JGI IMG/M metagenome (GOLD analysis project Ga0123357, IMG submission 89873) | Embiratermes neotenicus P4 segment gut microbial communities from Petit-Saut dam, French Guiana - Emb289 P4 | ecosystem: Host-associated > Arthropoda: Insects > Digestive system > Gut ...
ATTTCATTTCTGCATTTCAAGTAGCTGCTGGCTGGATACATTAAATACATTTTAAATTGAGTGCACAACATTTCAATAACATTGAAACAGTAGAAAGTTGAGCAACATTAGCTGGTGGAGACTTAAGTGATACTGCTGGTATACTAGTCAGTTTCTTGCAACCACACTGAGTTGCATGCAAACACTGGAAAATTTTTCTTGCAGATGAATATCAAGCAATACAGAACCAAAAATCTATCTTCCTTTCCCCTAAAGGAATAAAAACTGCAAAACACAAAATATATGCCTTACTTCAATGAGACCTGTAACTTAAGTTTGTAAATCTTTTAAAATTTGGGCCCACTTCATCAAATTTAAAAATAAAATTCTGTTAATGTGTTTGTGTAGGGTAAGATCCAAAAAGAAAGTCCAAATAAAAATGTTAATCCATGTGAATGATAAGAATGTAGATTTCCACAAAACTTTCTCTGAAAACATCAAGCAGTATGTGATACAAAAGAGGTTGATTTAAAAAAAATTAGGTCAGTCAGTCAGACCCATGTTCCCATATAGCATTCATTTTACACAAAATGTAAAGGTAAGGCATTAGCAAAGCAAGTACATATGTGGGGTGGCATTTTAACCACTGGATTTTCTTTTTAATAAAAATCCATGGATATTATCTTATTTCACTAACTACAAATTTTCTGCATTTAATTTTGATGCGTAGGTGAATGGCCATGTTCATGACTTTGCTGCTTTACTGCCAGTGAAAGAACGCCTGGCATCTATTGCATTAAATTCTGGGTAATCCCCACTGAAATTTGTTACAATAGTACCTCAATATGTACCTAAAAATTTTGTACACAACCAACTGAAGAGAACTGGTTTGGCAACTGTACCACCTTGTAAAAGATCCTGTGGTTAACCCTTTCAAAAAATAGAAAGTTATTGCAGGGGTAAGTCGCAGGAAATAATGCATCACATTAGCCTTCACCTGAAGAAATTTTTAAACAAGAGGGAGTGTGTTTCACTTCAAATGTCTATACCTACACATGAAGTGTGACAAGCAACTGGAATCATGTCACTGTGTGGCAATTAGCAACAATGGTAAGCTAGTATGCATCTTTTAAGCCTGATCTTTAAATGGTCTACATTTCAATATGTGAAGACACCCTAAAAAACCCTAAAAATTCATTGCATATATTCACACAATAAGAAAGTGTACTGCATTTTTAAGACATGCTGCATAATCTTTGTGTTACCTTCCACAAAATGCCATTTATTTCATAATTTTATCTTCTTCTTTTCAAATAACTCACTTTTTTGTAAACAGTGCAAAAAAATGTAAATACTAACCTGGTTCTTTGAAGTTCAAAGGGGTTTAATCTTTATACTTATATAATTAAAGGATTGCATGTGAAATGACCCATCAACCACAACCAACTATGAATTACTGTAAATAAAGCATAAATTTTCTAGGTTATGCAAATATATCATTTAGAAATCTTATGTCTCCCTAGTGAACATAACATATAAAATCTTCACAGTATTACTATATAACTGATTAACTGAACCAGAAATCGGAAATTACCAAATGGAATTCAGACCTGACAGATCAACAATAGACGATATATTTATGGTGATACAGACATATGAGAAATGCAGTGAATACAATATTAATCTACATAATATATTTATAGACTTCTCACAAGCTTTTGATACAGTTAATAGAGTTGTAATATATAACAGCTTAATCAAACATAATGTTCCAGATAAACTGATTAAACTAAAAAAACTCACAATGCAATGAACCAAAATGAAGGTTAAAGTAAACAACAGTTATTCTGAATGGTCTGAAACGAAAACAGGAGTCAGACAGGGAGACCCTTCATCCGTCCTATTATTTAGTGCAGTGTTGGATTTAGTAATCACCAATTTAGAAGTCCGAGGAAATATAACTACTAGATTAAAACAGATTTGTGCCTACGCAGATCACACTGTAATAATTGGAAGAACAAAGCAAATCTTAATTGACACCTTTTGCAAACTCCAATGAGGCGCTAAATGCTGGACTAAAAGTAAACAAAAATAAAACCAAATACCTATTTTGTACCAGAAAAACAATCCACCCTACCTACATAAATACAGGAGAACAATTTGAACAAGTAAATTAATTTAAATACTTAGAAACAATGGTGAATACTGACAACTCTATTGAGGAGGAAATTAAAGAAAGAATAGCAGCAGGAAATAGGGCATACCATGTTCACATAATACTATTTTCATCAAAATTAATATCCCAAAACGTCAAACTACAAATTTATAACATGTTAATTCGCCCAACAGTAACTTACGCCTCTGAAACATGGGTGCTTAAGGAAAATATGATAAATAAACTAATGATTTTTGAAAGAAAGATCATGAGGAAAATATTTGGTCCTACAAGAACAGACAATTGCTACTGGAGAATTAAAACTAATCAAGAAATAAATGATATATTAAAAGGACAAAATGTAATTGGGTTTATTAAAAAAACCAAGAATAAACTGGTTAGTCCATGTTGAACGCATGGCTGAGGATAATATTGTGCAGAAGATTAAGAGATGGAAACTCATGTCTAAAAGACGAAATGGAAGACCTAAAACACGTTGGGAAGGTGACGTTTTGGAAGACATAAAGAGCATAAATGTATGCAATTGGAAGAAGGTAGCACAGAATAGATAGTTGGAAGAAAGTGGTTGAGCAAGCAAGCAAGCAAGCAAGCAAGCAAGGAGGAGGAGGAGGAGGAAGAGGAGGAGGAGGAAGAGGAGGAGGAGGAGAAGAGGAATAAGAATTAACAGGAGAAGGAGGAGGAGGAGAAGGTGGAGGAGGAGAATAAGGAGGAGAAGAAGGAGAAGGGGGATAAGAAGAAGAAGGAAAAGGGGGAGGAGGAGAAAGAGGAGAAAAAGGAGGAGGAGGAGGAGGAGAAGCAGGAGGAGGAGAAGGAGAAGTAAGATAAGGAGAAGAAGAAGAAGATGGAGAAGGAGAAGGAGAGGAAAAAGAAGAAATCTTATGTCAAACTTTGAAATAAATCTTTTTTTCGTGTTTTGTATTGTCAAAAAATGAGAATGGAAATTCTCAAACTTTTCATCAGTACTGCTGAAACAGCCCTGCAGCTTGTTAAAAAACAGTGAGCGGTGATGATGGTTGGGTCCTCCAGTGGCACCCAAAAACAAAATGCTGAAGTCTTCAATGGATAAATGAAGTCTGACATTGAAAAAGCATAAATATTAAGACCAGAGGTTCCCAGCATGTTGATCTTCTTCATAATATTTGAAACAATAATTGGTTTCTATGGCTTGGAGGGATGTATTTAATGTTAGAAATGCAGGCAGTAGATTAATATACAGATGTGTAGAAATTCTGTTTGTAGAACCAGACAAAAAGGTTGTGAATCGCAAAAAAACCTTGCATTAAGCAGATGCAGCCATCTGTAGTTTGACCCAACTAATAAATACTTTATCTAATATGATTAGATGTTATAAGTCTAGCAGCTTTTGCAGTGACAGAATTCATTGATTAGATGTTGAAAGAATTATCCATTAAAACCTGTTTATCTAAAATAAAACCACGAAATCTATCTTCAATTTTGAAAACTTTAAAGGAGCACATTCATCAAAAGAGATAAAATCTTTGGCCAAACTGATTTTCAACCATGAAAATGTGCTTTCTCACAGAAATTCTGTAAAGTGATGCCCCCTCTCACACAATAACAGTGCTGGAATATCCACTGTACTTGCTTGAGTTGTCTTGTGATTTTTTCACATTCCTAGTTTTAAAAACCTCCTTAGAAGGGTCTCATCTTGAATCATTTGAAGACATTCACATAAACATGAAAATAATGAAATAATTTTTGGAAAATGATTTCCAGGTGTTTGCAGGTGTGGGAGAGATGACAAAATATATGCATAAAGTCAGCAAGGCCAGTACAGTGAAGGTGGCCACACTCACTGAAGTTTAGTGAGAGTATAAAATTTTTACAGAATTTTTGTGCATTCATGTAAGTTAAAGAGAAATGGAAATGAACTCAGTTTACTAATAATCTTACCATTACTCATATTCATCCAGATATGATGTACTTTTCTTGTATCCTGATTAGTGTAGAAACTCAACGGAACGTACCACTTGTAACCAAATGGAGAGATGGATTCATTATTCGCCTGTTCTGTTTCACTGCTTATGTTAACTGCCAAAATAAATCTCTTCTGTGTTGCAGTAATTGTGTTTCCTTCTCTTGATATTGTTATCAGAGGAAAGCCCATTTGTCTTGTCCAAGTGTCCATTATAGCCTGAAATATGCATAATCCACATAACCCAGCACCTATAAAGGCTTTCTCTTTAAACAACAAGTATGTTAATTTTGATGCTGACAAATGACTAAGTACATTCCATAAGAAAATGGCCAGTAGCATGTTATTCATGAGGTACCCTATGTGGCCTCTGGCAAAGTTCATTCGATTTCTCTCACAAAATAAATTAATTACAGGAACCATACATTACTGGAAGAGACAGTAGTTTATTTAAATAAAGAGTAGTGGGACATTAGTTATAATTAAGAAAAAATTGTTAACAAAGCTGTCTCCTGGGATGTGACACCAAGTCATCTGATAGATAAAAAAATTTCAGAACATGCTGCCTTCGTCTTTTATCTTGAAGATGGAGGCATGAGTCTTTGTTCTCAAATGAAAAACAAACAGGATTCTGTGTAGTCACGACATTATTTAACACTTACAACTGTCCTAATAGCAAGACAGGAAATGCATGTCTAACATATATATAAAACATAACACTGAGGCATGTTTGTATCTTTGCAACCCAGATTCTACTCAGATGGGTAGACCATTTAATCAAATGTGGTCACACTTTTTTGTTAATGTTGTTCATAAGTGCAGATATGTTACAAAATGTTAATACTATTAACAGTGTCTGTTATTACATATTGTTACAGAATTTGCCATTTATATGTCTATGTTGACTTTGTCAATGTTACAGTTAGTAGTCACATACAATCTCACATCTTTACATTATTGCAACATTTTGTATTGGCTCCTTACAACAAACTTTCACACAAAATTTGTAGGTGCATCCACAGTCTCTCTACATACCAAATGTCTGTTCCTAAATATTAATAAATATTATAATTGCACATTTCTATTTTCCTTAATTATCCACCATGAAAATCTCCAGAAAAAATCAGTAACTGCATAGCACAGTGATATCACAAACACTAGGTCACTGGATTATTATGTCACGCTACATCAAATCTGTACGTAATCATTTCTTTGGTCAATTTTTGTTCTGTCATATTTACTGAAAATGGTTCAAAAATGACAGAAATTTTGCCCAAAGAAATGTATTTGACATGAAATGTGTGTTGTTTTTCCCTGCCACTTTTACCTAAACTTTTTCTCAACCCAATAAGAATTCAGTGAGATATTATCAATATTTATGTAGGTCTTCATGTAGAATGTTATTTTTGTCATGTTCTGATCAAAAAATTAGTAAAAATTCACAAAATAAAATTTTGTGAAAATCCATCCTACAGAAAATGAGTTGTGTCAAGAAGACACATGCACACGCACACACACACACACACACACACACACATGCACATAGGAACACACAGGTTGAAGCTAAAAGAAAATACAAAACACACAAACAAGAGGACAATCCCAAAAATTGAATTAGGACGTTCATTATTTTTACTCTTCACCAAATACGCATAATCAAATAAAGGTGGTCGATGAAATAGGCAGTGAATGACATATGCAGAGCAACACAGAGCTGCATACCTAATTTTAGTATTGCACTTGTATGATGTGTATGATAAACTTGCACAAGTATCATATTATTCCTCTAAAATTTACACTACTGATTGTACCTTAACATCCAGTGACTGATTAGCATGTTTGCTCAGAACATTCCAGAGGTCCTTGGTTTCTGCATTGCCATATTGGTGAATATTAAGGTAATCATTGAGGCCATTACGTAAAGTTTCTTGGTGGAGGAACTTCTCAAGCATATAGAGGATTGATGCACCCTGCAAAGTATAAACATTTAATTTAAATGTTTTATACCATACCACACAAATTTGGAAGAGCAGAGAGAGAGAGAGACAGAGAGAGAGGGAAAGAGAGACAGCGAGAGAGACAGAACTTCAATTATGCTTGACAACAGTCTCTTAGCTTCAAATTCACAATCTTTACTCCCCATCAAATACAATTAAGGTGGTCAAATCAAGGATATGATGGTGAGAACATGTAGCAGACATGGAGGCATCACAAATGCATACAAAATTTTAGTCAGAAAATTTGAGTTGAAGAGACCACTTCAAAGAGCTACAAATAGAACAAAATAAAATGGGTTTCTAAGAAGTAGTATGTGAGGATACAAAGTGACTTCAATTGGCTGAGATTACTATCCAGCGATGGGCTTTTGTGTACAAAGCAATGGATCTCCAACTACCATAAAGTCATATGATTTCCTGGAACATACATGTGACTCTCAACTTGTCAAGATTGCATCATTTATTTTTCAGATTTGGTACCTATAAAAATGGGACACATCTAAATAATCCAAGAATCCTCAAATTCAGCTGCAAGAATCTTCACATTTTAAATTTTCTTCATATAAATAAATATATATATAATTAATAACAGACATTAAAATTAAATTTATTTTGCATTTTAGTTTCTAATTCCAGAAATACTATAAAAGAAGCACATGACTTAAATATGAGAAACTGCTTCAGAGATTTAGGGTAAATCTTTTTACATGGAAAACAAAGGTTCATATTTTAAAAATATATTTTAAAAACATTTTATTACACACACACACACACACACACCTGATGGAAAAGAACAGTGGTTGAAGTTTTCTATCATGATATTCTGTATACTGTAATAAAAGCTGAATATGTTAAATGATGAGTTATGTAAAAAAATATGCAATTTTTTTAAAAAATCTTGTTTTCGTTGTGAAGGATGAGATCTCATTCTACTGTCAACCTTATGTTGTATTAAATTTTTTTCAAATTATTTTATAATTGTAGACGTGATGATGGCCACATAGGCCAAAATACATGGTATTAAATACTGGTAACTAAAATACTGACTTGTCTTTGTATTATTTCAGTACTGTCAAGAAGGGTTCTGCTCCACAGACAGAGTTATGAGGGCTAAATTAACTTCAGAGATAATTCCTATTACACTGCACATCTCAGAAATATGAAATTACTAATAGTTTTCACACTTGTACCCAAACTTCCAAGTACAGCACAGGTAAATAAGGAACTGAATGCAATCTGGTGGGTTCAAAAATGTTCCAAAACATAACAATGCCTATGTTTGAGAGCAAATCACATTTTTTCCATCAAAGCAATCTGTTTTAACATAAGCAGTTACCTTGTTGTACGAAATTATGTCAAAAATAGACTCAATTTCTACAGGATCATGTACTGCTACTGATATAGGATGACTGCTTGCCAAGGCATCTAAGTTCAGTGCTGGGTGAGTTTTGTCCAGAATAAACTGATCCATCATCTTCCAGCCAGGCATTATATGGTCTACTCCAAGGTACTCCAGATAGCTGGCAAAGCCTTCATTCAGCCATAAATCGTTCCACCACTTCATCGTTACAAGGTTCCCAAACCACTGCCAAAAGAAACAATGTCTTGTGAAATATTTCTAATCTGTGAGTACAATGTGTCACTAACCTTGAGTTACACAACTGAAGATGTGTGGTGTCCACCATGGTGGTGTCTCAGGTGCAGCTTTGAGGACATTATGGATAAGGATGATGTGAATCAGCCACTGGCCTCTCATGCAAAGCACTTCATTTAACTTCAGAAGTTAATGAAAGCCAGAAAAGATGGGAGATAATGGTCATATTGTGGTTTCTAAAAGTGCAACAGAGGAGGCAATGCATTTAAAAGGCTGCCAGTCAGTGACATGTTGCAAATTTCATTTGGGTTAGTTCAGAGCATTTTAAATGACAATCGGAACATGTCAGATTGCTACCAAAATCATGCCCACCTGCCGAGTGAAAATCAGAGGCAGAATCACGTGAAGATATACCAGGATCCATGACAGACATTTGCAAAAGACCCACGATACTGTGTGATTTCTTACTTTTCTCAGAACTCTAGATCACGTAAAAGTGAAAGAGATGTAATGATATCACCATTCAGTTCACAAGATACTTTGAAAGGCAGAGGCACAATTGCTGGGCTTGCTGTGAAAGCCCCAAGGAGACTACTTTGGTTGGGACAACACTGAGCAGAAGGTGAGTGTGGGTGTTATAGAGAATAAATTCAGCCTGAAAATTATCTATCACACAACACATTTATGTGGCAATTACTTGTTGCAATTAAATACCTGATGGGCTAACTCATGTGCCACAACAATAGCAACCCACTGGTGGCCTGCTGCTGACGTCTCATCCACATCATACATGATAGAGCTTTCTCTGTAGGTGATCAGTCCCCAGTTTTCCATTGCTCCAGCTGCAAAATCAGGAATTGCAATCAAATCTGAAACAAAAGCAATACCTCATTCTTAGAGGGATCAGTAACCACGAAGTATAATTTATATGTAAATGGTGATGTACACGTAAATTGCGTCCTAGACATACAGAAACTATAAAATGATAGGTTCAAAATGAGCATAAAATCTACACTAAAGATAAGGATTTTGCTGAAACTGAGTAGTACGCAATGAGTTCTAATCGAACTCTTGCTTACAAGGTACATGAACTTATTCTTTATCACAAAATAAGTGTACAGTAGAGTAAAGGTAAAGCTGTCCCTGTGCATGCAATTACAGGACTGAGGCAAATGAGGTGTAGCTCCATGGATATTTACTGGTACCTGATGAAGGTGGTCAGCTTCATGTCCCAACTACTCTTTCCTGGGAAAAAACTCACACTGTCCAGTAAATAGAGATTCTGTAAGCCCCAGAGCTGGTCTGGATGACTTGGAGAAGAGAAAATTCTCTTGCCCATGGCAGGAATCAAACCACAATTCCATCATCATCTAGCTCCTAGCCTAGTCACTATCCTCACTACAGTTTCCTGTCTATTATTATGGAATAAAGTTGTCAACAAATATATAGTGTAGATAAAACAACACAGGCAATGTATAATATAACATTGTGGCATATTTGCATAACCATTCTTGCAACAAAAACACAACAGTGTGTTGTGTGTATTCAGCTTCATATTACTGTCAACAATAAAAAATCTTAAGTGCTGCACAAAAGTGCTATTATGGCAAATTTATGTCACCAACAACAGTAAAACATACTGCAGTCTTTGTGTGAAGAGCTAGATGTTTTTGTTCAATTGTAACAAAATTTGGAGCTTCTTGACAGATTTTCATAGAAGTCCCCAACATCAAATTTCAGGGAAATCCATCCACTGGCAGCCACCCTGATAAACAGTGAGATCGACAGACATGCAGATGGGCATTATGAAGCCAATAGGTGCTTTTTGCTACTATGTGAAAGGAATGCAGAAGTGTCTAAAGTGATTACAAAGCTATTATTTGTGTTCCTGATCCATAAATGTCACTTCCTTTACAAAACACACAAAAACAATTTAATTTACCTTGCTTTGGCAACGGATAAGGGATTCCAAAAAACTCATCATAATAATCCATTGCATTTGCTGCAGTTAACAATGCAAAATTGGCCTGGGATATCATGTCATTAGGAGCATACACAGAAACAGAGACTTTCTTCTGAGTCTGTTTAGTGATTCGCTTGTAGTCACAAACCACAAATGCTACCAGATATGTGCTCATCTCCAGAGACTCTTGAAAGTCATCACGCAACTGTAACAATTGTAACACTTTTCATTCTGAAACTGATAAAATATTACAGACAAAAATATACATCACCATACGTCAAAACAGATCTACCGGTAGTCACACTCAAAGCCCCACAAATATATTAATTAACTCAGTAAGTCTTCAGATTCATCACAGTTTGTTAAAATGGGTTTTCACTCGGTCACACAATGAAGTTATGAGCTAACTACATTACCACTTAAACATTTGTAGTTGTTTCTTCTTCCTCTTCTGCAAACTAATATTTAATGATAGGACCATATCTTCCCACAATCCCTAAATTGCATAAATGCCATTGACAGCTAGTTGAATACATTCAGGTAGGGCACTCATGAGACTGAAACCAGTCCAACTAAATACAGCTAATCATACATCATTTTCTTTCCACGATTTATTCAAGTGTCATTTTTTTCTGACATGCTTCCATGCACACACATACATAATTAAACATCAAATACAACAATATATTCAAGTCACATGCACACAAACACACACACACACACACACATAATTGTGAATTATATATGACACACACAACTGAAATCTGTTTGTGGAACTCCCTTGGCAGTGCAGAAGGTGCCACTGTACATTGAAATTGGTTAAGATAATGGTAGACACTTGTGTAGAACAGTATAGTTGACTAGGTGAGTATCTAGTACAAACTATGTTATAGCATCGCTTAAAGCTGCTATACCAGGTGGTGAATCTATCCATACAGGACCAGATAGACATCAAGGCACCCCTGCTACTGGACTTCAAATCACATAATGATGAAACCAATGCAACCCTTTGCTACCAAATGCTCCAAAATCTGTTACCAAGATCAAGAAAAAGTGTCAGGTTAACCCCACTCATAGCATCATCCTGCTGCACAACACTGCCCATCCCTGTGTGGCCCACACAGTTCAGGACCAAGTGAGTGCCATGCTATGGGAGGTGCTCAAACATCCTATATACAGTCAATAGTTACTGCTATACAATTTCAGTATCTTTGGACCATTAAAGGCAGCCCAGAAAACCCATACATTCATATCGGATAACAATGTGCAGGATACTGTACTACAATAGTTTAGGCAGCAAGTCAAGGAATTCTTTACTGATGGGATAAACAAACTTGTGCATCAATAAGATTCAATTAGAAATGTCTGTGGTGAATCTTCCTAATTGCTGCAATACTTTCAACCATGAGCACCTCTAATGGGTTGCAGTTGTACGTGTACATGTGTGTGATAATAAAATGGCATAGACTTAACAAATAGATGTAAATTTTCATGTCCATAACAATCTATAAGAAAGCACTAGTTGTACCAATTTAGATTCAGAAGGTGGCAGGAAAACTGATAGTTTTGTGTGATCAGCTGCTGTACATTAATTGAGCGGAGTGTAACTTGGTTAAGTGGTTACCTAGTTAGTTTAAAACAGCATGTTTCAACTGTTCAGGTTGAATGGGACTGTCTGAGATATGAAATAGTTATTATTAATATTAATTACTGAGAAATTGCATAAATTATGAAAAATAATAATACCTAGGGAGAAACAGCATCTTGTCAGGGAACACCTGCCATTGATATTCTTTGTCCTTTCATGCAGAAAGCAGTGCAGTTAAGGGTTTCACACCTTTCAAAAATTATTTCATACTCATTCAATAATGCAGAGAGCACATAATTTTTTTTTTCAGTGGAAATGCGGCCCAATGCTGGACACAGCCCCCTCATTTCTGATGTTTCTAGATCCCACATAACAACACACTGCAGTTGGTAGGACTTCTCTGGATGAGCGATCAGCTCAATGCAGAGAGAATACATAAACAGAACCATGAAAGTTATAACCCATTCACACCAAGTTACCATA
>Ga0123357_10010655_pt1 | contig 11715 bp, 8 predicted proteins | sample TergutEmb28metaG_FD_89873 | JGI IMG/M metagenome (GOLD analysis project Ga0123357, IMG submission 89873) | Embiratermes neotenicus P4 segment gut microbial communities from Petit-Saut dam, French Guiana - Emb289 P4 | ecosystem: Host-associated > Arthropoda: Insects > Digestive system > Gut ...
AAAAAAAAAAAAAAAAAAAACACACACACACACACACACACAGCACTCTAGACACTGCCCGAAGACAAATGATGATTCTACAGGCTCAAACCCCGGATTAACCCAATATGTAATCGGTAGAGTTGGGTAGAAATTCAGTGACACAACAATGAAGAGGGGGGGGGGGGGACAAAACGGCATTATGTACAGGAATACAGTGCCAAGAGACAAGAGGTATTTGTACGTCACACACGCTAATTAATATGTAATAACAGTGTGAGACGGCATTATATCCAGTTTCATATTACGAAATCCTAACTAGAGAGCACGTATGTTACAAGAAGATATAAAAGTAGCAGATATATCAGTTGAGTTTCGAATTTTAACTCTTCCCTTTTACAGAGTTTAAATTTATTTCGAAGTAATAGGCGAAATGTTTAAACTGAAGTGGGTAAAAGAGAGAAATATATTTCACGGTAGCCATTCAATTCATATTTTATGAGCCACATTTCACTTTGCACGTTTTAGTCACAGGCACTTCAGCAGAGGATCTGCTAATGAAATTAAGTTCAGAGATGCTTTCCGAAACATGTTTGCGTTATTTCCTTCATTTAGAGGCACGTAAAAGAATGGCTGTTGCTAGGTACTTTGACGTGATACTTTTAATTATGGAAGTTAATTATGTACTAAAACTCTATACTTACATTCAAATGAACTATGCTTTTACGCACAAGATATTTAAAAATGTGCGGAGTTTATTAACCTTACCCTTCCGTTAAATTAAAGCAAAACAGACTTTATATTAAACACACTGTACTTAATGTCATAATTCTGTTTGTGCATATTTGTAACTAAACAAAAATAACTCGATATTAAATCTTGTAGCGCCCTTCAACGTAGCGTCATTGTGATTAGCAGCATCAGCCAGCAGGTCAGTATTCTGCAACACGGAAATTTCCACCATCACGTACATCAACTTACTAGCTGCATAGTTGAAGAATAAAAGACCAACTTTTTGTCACTTGCTATTTTATTTCACTTCGTATGTGCTCAGTATGTTTCGGACATTAATATATCCATCTTCAGGAGCTTGAGACTATTCTGTTAAATTACCATATTGGTCTTGTAGTTCTTGGTTCGATGTGTGTCGGAGATTCGGTGTGGTTGGGTTGGTGTGGTATCTGTGTTGCAGGCTGAAGCAGTGCTCCAATCTCCAACACACATCGAACCAAGAACAATACGACCAATGTGGTAATTTAACAGAATAGTCGCAAGCTCCTGATGATGGACATATTAATGTCCGAAACATGCTGAGCACATAAGAAGTGAAATAAAATAGCAAGTGACATCAAGTTGGTCTTTTATTCTTCAACTATCACAATGATGCACGGTCCAATAAACATAAGATTACTAGCTACAAATTATACTCTGAAGATATTTTTTGCATTACACGAAATGAAAAGCGAGAAAAATAAAACGAGGAATAGGGTAAAACCTCCCTTTAACATCAAAATTCTGTGTAATATGAGACAATTTACGGTTGACAATGCGTAATGTTACGTCGTTCTAATGTAGTTGCCATGACAATATGCAGTTCTTAAGAACTCACACAGATGCCAGCTCTGTGTTCGAAAACGCGCCATTTGAAGAATAAAACTGAAAATTAATTACAAACTCTTACTACCAAGTACGAAAGCGAAACTTAATTGTTTCAATGCAAAATAAGTAACAGAAAAGTAGGGAAAGTTACTAAACGATTAAAGGAAAAGAACAAAGGAGTTGAATAAGAAAAAGGGAAAATGAATCTCGGTTGACTTTCAAGGAACCTTTTTCATTAGCAAATATATATATATATATTTGGATCAGCGCTGGCATCGAACCACTGAGCTTCAAAGTTAGAATGAGACTTTCCAGCAGCAGATATAATGGACGCGTAAATACACCCGTTAACATAGATCACCATGGCGAAGGTGAAAATTAATATGAAAAAAACAGCAATTCTACAAGGATAACGCTTATACTCTGCATGCCTTTGTAATTATCGTGTTAGAAATTATGAGATTTTGAGTTACAAAATGTCATTTTTTAAGCGATGTAAATGTAAAAATATGTTACCTGAGACAATATGGAAAGGATAACAGTAAATACAAAAAGGCACACGTTGTAGAAGAAAGAACAGTAGTATGACGGACATTAGGAACGGGTGTGTCGGGGTGTGAACTGGGTATATCTGACTAACGGCTATATGACTTTGACTATGACACATTTAAACATGTATTATCAAGTATTCAGCCACACATAACCTCACAGTACACGTTTTAGATGACTAGTTTCGGTTTGGAATAAGCCATCATCAGGCCATTTTTTCTTAACAATGTTCAGTGAAGACTTACACCGCAAAACAGGAACGACATTTAATCCAAAATAGTCTCCTAAAAATTTGTTCTGTGAGGTCGTGTGTGACTGTACACTGAATAATATGTATTGGTTTAATAACACAATGGGGAAGAAACCTTAAGGATACATTTAAAAAAAATACATGGTATCAGGACTTTTATTTCGGAGCAAAAGACGAAGGACGACACCAAGAAAGCAAATACTCGTAAATGGATTCAGGACACAGAAAAGTGGCATGTTTAGTGCAAACGATAATTAAACACAAAGTACCATAAAAAGTGAGGAAGTTTTTGATCGGCTGAGTGACTGTTATGTTTTGATGGCCTCTGGTGACGGCAGTTTCTCCCACACTCAACAAAAGTAAGTCGAAGCTCTGCTTTAGTTGAGTCCGGCGTGAAGTTTAATTTACTGACTTTACTTTTCAAAAAGCAACCAACAGTGCAATATTTAACTAACTTGCCAACACGTGGAAACAAACTCCAGAGCAAGCGGTAGTATTTCGTACGCTACGAACTGAATTCATTTATTATTTTATTTTCTGAAGTAAAAGTTTAGTAGCAAGGCATGACCCAAAACAAATATTGTCTAGAGCATTTTTTCTGTAACAAAATGAATCCGAAATATACACTCCAGCAGATCCAGAAATATACCATTTTTTTTACATGTACCTTACAATTAAAAAAAACAAGTTAAACCCTTGCATTAAGAGTCTCAGAACTGTAGGCACAGAGTAGGGTGAAAGTAGCCATACACTGTCTCTGGTACCAGTGTTACAATACGGAAAGGTGCCCTCGCAGAGATCTATGTATTATCAGCAGTTTATTGAACGACGCTGTCAGCAGCTCACAATACTAACTCCAAGAAGCACAGTCCTTCCTGAGAAGCTAGTCAGGAGACTCCCCGCATTTTATGGAACCCGAAGTTTCATTACTGTTTTCACGAGCGCTCCAACACCTATTCCTATCTTGATTTAGAGCAATCCACTTCATGCCTCTGCATGCCACTACTTGAAGATCCATTTTATTATTATACTCCTATCTATACCTACGTCTTCCAAGTGGTCACTTTCCTTTAGGTCTCGCCACCGAAATCCTGTATGCACCTCTCCTGTTCCCCATAAGTGCCACATACCCCGTCCATCTCATTCTTCTTTATTCAGTCACCCAAAAAATAGGTCTACTGCTGCTCAGGATACAACGGTCTAATTATAGGGTAAATGATGATTGGTAGTTTGCGAAAGATGTGAAAGAAAAAGCGCTTTTTGGTCTAATCTGTAGAAATATCCTGCAATTTTATTCGAAAGACTGCGAAACACCATGGAAATCTCCATAAAAGTAGGTCTTCATGGCGATATTTGAACTCAGGGCTTTCTAAATACAGAACACGACTTCTACGCACCGCACAGTGACATCCGGTTAGACGATGTGTCATCCTTCTGGACACATCGAAGTTGTCAACGGCACAGTTCATATTCTCATTGAAACTATTACTAAGTATTCCCTGGCCATTTAAAACGCTTCGTGTCATGAATTACGCGACAATATACACGACTACAAACACAGTGGTCACTCACGACTGTTACATCATCACATAAGGCTCGAATTTATACGACATTAACTCTTCTAATTTAAAATACGTTCCCTTTTAACAAGCTAATATAAGTTTTAACACGTCATTTGTGATACGAGTCGATGTCTTTTGTTAGCTAGAACAAATGACAGTAATGGGACGCAATAAAATATACAAATGACTGGGTCTAACTTCTGGGATTACACGTGAGACATGCATGTACTGTGTGGGAGTATTATTGAAATAAGGGTCTTGTGCTCGATTAACCACAAGGTTTGAACTCACGCATCCTGCTTTACGTTCCTTCTGTATTATACAGTCAATGCACGAATACAGACACACCCAATAAACATAAAACCGCTCGAACCAAAGGTGTAGTTTCGTGTGTTGTATCCTCCTTCTTCGTGGTTCAGTTTTATGACGCTGTCCAGTGGCTCGTCATGTGGTAAGACTTTTCAAGACCGATACATTGGAAATAATTTGGCAGGAGGTATTTGTGGAATAATTTACCTAATTCTTCCAGCATTTGCCTGGACAGCCTGAGGAAAAACACTACAATTATCAGTTGAGATAGCTGAAGAACCAACACAAATGGGAATAAGAAATCTCTCAAACAGAGGCCTAAAGCTTCAATGTTGTATCAACCTGTTCGTCCTTTGCGGCATTCGTATGAGGAAACAAATTGTCACCGTTAAACACTGCCGCTACAGATTCACAGATGTTATTAGTAGTAAAGTAAGACGATTAAGCTCCTTGTCATTTTCACTACATAGCTTATTTCAAATAAGCGGATAACAGTCAATGCTCCAAACTAATTAATTTTAATGCCGTTGAAATTGAATAATTAATAACTGTGTGTGTGTGTGTGTGTGTCGCCTGAGTGTGTCTGTGTTCATGCTCCTAAAAGCGATAAAATTAAGCTGAGCTGAATTTAAGTCCCTTTGTGAAAGCCCTTGTAAACAGCTACAAGCATATTAATAGCAACACCAACTAAAAATTCCGTTTAACTCAATAATATTAAAACACACGTCTATTATTATTATTATTATTATTATTATTGTTATTATTATTATGGTGCAAGTAAAGTGAAATTGAAGTGAAAGGAAAGTGAAAGTAAAGGGAAAGTAAAATCGCCTTGAACGCTATGAATGCATTTGTGGAGTGAAAGTAGAACTAAACTCATTATTAAGGGCAACATGGCAAGAGACGGACACGAATGATCAGCCTCAAGTGTCGGCCGTTTTTATCACCGAGGAAAGAGCCCTCGGTACACGCTGTGTACGGCCCCAGAGCCGGTTTGGACATTAAAAAAAATAATAATAATACTTGCTCTCCACCGGGAATCGAACCATGATTCCTCGGTCGTTGCGCCCGTACAGCTCAGTCTCTCTACCAACTACGATGTTTTATTCATATAATAATAACAACAACAAACTCTGTCAGCAGTAACGGTAGTAGCAGTGCGGGAGCAGCAGCAAAATAATCCAACTGCCTGCAGTTTTCCCAAGACTCGTTACCGAAGAGAGTTGGACATTAACCTCGAACTGGCGAGCAAGGTACATAGCCGAGTAGGTGCGTGTGGGGGGGGGCCATCATATGTTTCGGTAAAGACTCGAATGGCAGATCCAGTGTCACAGACCACTTCTATACCGAAACCAGTGTGTGACATATTATACGTGGGTAAAGGTTACTCCAGTGCGATATATTAGATCTATCTTTAGAGCTCTGGCATGAATTATTAGTTCGCATGTGGCAAACGTAAATTGTTAGCATCACGGCATGTGAACAGCATAAACATGTTGAATACAGTCTTCAATTTGTGCTTGTCTAATAACTGTTTATATGAAGCCCAAAACACAACTGAATCTACAGTGGTATCCTTTTACCGTTAATGTCCTACGAAGGATAAAGATATAAAAATAGTCTATAGCAAATAAACAGAGACAAATGCACTCATGTATTATTAAATCACCATTTTATTAACTTATATGTAACTCCAACATGTTTCAACCCTGAAAGATTCATCTTCAGGGAGTATAATTGATACAGTCAAGCAGCGTGGGTCAACAAAATGAATCACCAAATGACGTAGCACATTGAATTTGACATATACCGGGGTGCTGATAAGTCCTTAGCCCAACCAGGAAGGAAACAAGCTAATGTTTCTGTTACAATGGCGTGAATTTTCTTCGGCGCCTTGCCTTACAGGAAAAAAAAATGATGACAATTCGCGTCCCGATGTTGTTGAAATCGCACGCGTCCCTAACATGCTTCCGAGCTTGCTTCCTTCCTGGTCGGGCTAAGGACTTATCAGCACCCCGGTATTTGTCAAATGCAACTGTGCTACGTCACACAGTACCCGCTACAAATGAAGCTGAATTTTACACCTGCTTTTCGCGTACGTGAAGGTACACTCTGATACAAAATGGTAATATTCTGGCCCAACTTCCCTTACCACGTTTGGTTCTAATGCAGGAACAGCTACTCTGTACTTCAGTTAAGAACACGCGCACTGCAGCTGTGCTTCGAGTCCACCTGCAAGACGGTCGTTTGCAGAGGACATGAGTGGTGACACAGTTGGGCAGTTCGAGGTCCAGAGGCTTCGATAGCCAACACTGCTATGTTGCGGTGATTAACTGGTCGGAGTTGTCAAACTTTCGAAATCAATTCTAACAAGACATGCAATGTACGTATAACGCAAAGTTGAGGCTCATTCGTGCAACCACATTTGCAGTGGAAAAAGCAATGAGTATTACACAACCTGAGTGTGTGTGCATTTGTAGCCTTAGATACCCAGCATGCAATGCGAGTGCGCCATATTGTCATCTGTGGCATGCCCGGCTCTGCAAACTTTTTCCACATTATATCATAAAAGGTACAATTTAAAAAAAAAATACTGAACACACAATATGTGTTTTGATTTTCTCTATAACTTCTGTCTGGAACATTTCTCATTCTAAGGACAAATGAGTGAGATATGATAAAACATGTATATTGGTCTTCATGTAAAGTACTCTTTATTATTGTCCGATTTTAATGACAATTGAATATGCTATGAAATTTTCGAAAAATCGTGAAATATTAAAATTTCATGAAAATCCGTCCAGTGGGAGCAGACTTGTTCCATGCGGGCGGACTGACGGACATGTGGACAGACTTGACGAAGCTAAGAGTCGCCTTTCGCAATTTTGAGAACGCGCCTAACAGTTTGCAGCACCCTAGTGCTCTAAGAGGCCTATTCTGACAGTCCTTGCCATTACTAAGAAACAAGTCTCTCCAACATCGCATCCGAACTTCGACAGACTAAGGAGAGAGGCCAGCCTACCGTGTAACTACCGTCTGCCACAACTGGGCTGCTCCTAAGTCCCGGGTAACCAACCAAAACAGGTGAAATTCTTTTAAAAAACACAGCGAGTTTCTCAGGACAATTTGAGGAGACTCGAGTCTACATTACCCAAAGTCACAGAATGTAGACAAAGTTGTTCTCACTCCTACGTTACAACTTTCAAATGAACCAAAGAAATGGCATGTGTCCTAAGTAAAATATACTACTCCAGATTTTAACACATATTTACGTTAAGTGATAAAAGTGATTGCTAATAAATGCTTACTTGAGCATAAATCACTGTGGACCAGTAATTAACACACCTGAATTGCTAATAAACGATCCCGGTGACCCTCAGATCTATGGCGTAGACTGCAGCCGCTCGATTGCTAGAATCGTGGGTTCGAATCCCGCTAACGACAATGGTATTCGTCTTTTGTGTCTGTTCTGTGCGTTTAGTAGGTAGTGGCCTCTGTGATGAGCTTGTCACTCGTTCAGAGAAGTTCTACTGGGTTTGTGCCTCTAAATGCGCGTGACCTCGACATCTCTAAAAAGGCGGCTAGGCGCAAGAAGGGCTATTGCGCCAAAGAAAAAAAATCATCACACACGCAGACTGCAGAGCACAAAGTGTCAAGTGAGCCTGTGGAAAGCGACCGAATTAAAATTACCAACTGCAGAGACTTTAAAACCGTTCAGTGTTTATCATTTTAAGGCACGGATTCACCATTATGTTTGTTTATATTCATTTAATAATGCAACAAAATGTGGTCTAGCACAACTTTATATTCAATATTTTATGAATTTACAGCTTACTGCTACATGTTTCGGCTTTTTAAAATCATCTTCAGGCTGAATCTAGGAGGGTGTATATAAAAGCTTCCTCAGATCAGAAGAGCCCAAAAACCACAACAGCTCTGTTTATATCATATTTTACATACTTTAAAGATTTAATGTTATTATATAACCTTTTGTTTTATTACAATTCATATTTTAAAAAAATCTTATTGTAAACGAGATCTTGTTTTTTACGGCATTGTAATACACACACACACACACACACTCACTCACAAACACACTTTCACACACACTCTCACAAACACACACACGCACTCTCTCTCTCACACACACACACACACACACACTTTCACACACACTCTCACAAACACACACACACTCACACACACACACACACTTTCACACACTCTCACAAACACACACACGCACTCTCAAACACTCACACACACTCACACACACACTTTCACACACACTCTCACAAACACACACACGCACTCTCTCTCTCTCTCTCACACACTCACACACACACACTTTCACACACTCTCTCACAAACACACACACACTCTCACACACACACTCTCACAAACACACACACACAGACACACACACTCACACAGCAAACCAAGACCGAAACGACCAATGTGGTAATCAACATCATAGTCGCGAGCTCCTGATGATGGGCATAGTAATGCCCGAAACATGTTGAGCCTATAAGAAGTACAATAAAATAACAAGTGACATCTAGTTGGTTTTTATCCTTCAGTTACCACAATGATGCACGGTCCAACAAATATCAGATCAATTACGCTTTAAATCACACAGAATTTCAACAAGACAGACAATATAACATAATGCAACATTGAGGCGCGTTCGCGTACTCATTGTTGTCGTGGAAAACCCATAAGAATTAAACAATGTGTGTGTCCCTTCTCTTGCCTTAATGATCCAGCATGCAAAGCGCATGCGCCATATTACATTATCACCTATGGTCTGTCCGGCTCTGCCACGTTTTCCACATTATCTCATAAACGGCACGCTTTCCGAGACAACAGTTACTAAACATAAAATGTTTATTTTCCTTCTCCACGACTTGTGTCTGAAATATTTCTCATTCTAAGAATATTGCGACGAGATAAGATCATAAATATACACATTTTTTAACCCATAATTCTAATCGGATTTAAATGGAACTTTAGTTTTCTCCGCAGACTTATAAAAAATCCTCAAATATCAAATTCCATGAAATTCCGTCCAGTGGGAGCCGAGGTTTTATGCGGACAGACAGGCCGGCAGACACGACGAAGCTAATAGTCACTTTTCATAATTTTGCGAATGCGACTAATAAAAATTAAGCACCCGAATGTAAAAGAAAGTGATTAAAAGCTAGCAATAAGATGGAAAGGGTTAAGGCCCCCATATCCAGGGGTTAATTGCAGGCGAAACGGGCATGTGCAGACAGTCGGAACATTTAAAAGATCAGAATAGGCAAGAGCCTGGCCGTGTTGAGCGGAAGACGAAGCAGGCGCCATTAAAGTAGAACAAAAACTTAAGATTATCTACTGTGTGTTACAAGGCAGTTAAAAGCATCAAATATCAATAGAAAAGTCGTATATTAGAGTATTAAGAAATCTATTTCACAGTTAAGTTTCTTGCTGCCGTGACTGTAAGGATTACTGTCCTCTGGGATGTGACGCCGTGTAATGGCTTACCTCCGAAACGTCGGCATCTTTCTACCTGACTACACGAAGTTGAATTCCATAAAACACTCATCTTCAGACACCTAGCATATTTCAAAGTCTGAAATGGTATTTAGACAAGATGTTCACTTCTGACTTCAATTCCTTCTCCAAATACAGTAACTGATGTACAATTTAAACAAAAGAACCAATTGTCGTGATTCCTCTTCGCCCAGGACTACTAATCCAAAACCCTCTACTTAGTCCGGAAATCCTGGCTCACTTCGTTAATTTCCTTAGCATTTGCTGCCAAGCCTTACCCGTGAACTTCAGACATTACGCACGTACTTAGAAGGGCGGAATGGCCTCTGGGTTCAGATGGGTTCTTCTTCGGCTGAGGGTGGCAAAATTCAGTCTTCCGTTCGAAGGGCTAATCTGCATTAGTTACGTTCATTGCGGCGTATCATATTATGCATCGTCTTACGGTACTGAAACGGGCATAACAAGTATACATTGCTAAATAAGAAGCGAAGCCTGTCAAGTCAAACGTAAAGTTGTCCCTATATTAATTAAGCGCCACGCCATGAAGATGTATGAGGGAGTGGAGATACAGCGACATGTGCTGTTAATCTCGTGACTTGGTCAAATTCACGCATCAGCCGCCTTGCCACTCAGAAACAGCCACCAGAACCCGTTGAATTGGTGGCGGGGTGGGCCCCAAATTACGTTTCCAGAAAAAAAATGCCTCTTTCCACCATGATTCCTTTGACGCCGATTCCGTAGACTAGCCAATGCACTCTCTCGGCTTTCTAGGATCCAAGTAAAAATATGTAACCAGGTGACGAGGATTCCTCTTTATAATAAAGACCGGTTCGTAGGTACCTTCCAAAGACTTTTCAAATACACACACTCGAAAGACAGGATACAGTCCAAGGCCCAAAGCCGGGGTTACTTACAATGGGTACACAAAAAATAAAGTTGCCCTGTAGTCAAGAACAGTAGCTAATATAAACACGTGCAAATATGTGGATGAAAAGCAATGTGGGTTTCAGATGGATATAATCAGTCAGCTTCATGCTCCACGTGCTTTACTCGGAGCCATTAAAGCCAATAACATGAAGTACTTTTGTGATGGGTGATCTATCTTACATGGAGAAGCATATCAGCATGTGATGGTTTTCATTATCTAGTAGCCCAGGATTCCATCCGACTTCTTCTTTGCAAACACGCCCAGAAAAGGCAATGAGTAACTGTCACGGTGTAATGCTTAATTAAGCACAGGGCGAAATGTACATTTTGCTTGAAAGACAGAGCTTACAAATGTGTCGGTCACGCCCTGCTGTATTAACGTCAACTAACTGCACGCGAGCGAATAATTCGCACGTAGGAACAATAAAATATTTAATCAAACAAGATTGTTTATGTACTTAAGACTTTAAAACACTTCTCGATATAAAATGTTTAATTTTATGAATCTTATCACGTTCTAACGTTGTGTTTCCGTCTGTCAGTCTATCTCTATATATATCAATCCATCAATAAATCAACCAATCAATCTGTCATTCTATCAATCTTTCTATTTACCTATTTACCTACTTACTACCTACCCACTCACCCACCGACCCACCCACCTACCCACCTACCTACCTACTACCTACCTAACTACCCACCTGCCCACCCACCAACCCACAAACCTACCTACCTACCTAACTACCTACCCACCCGCCCACCCACCTACCTACCTACCTACATACCCACCCACCCGCCCACCCACTCACCCACCTACCCATCGACCTACCTATCTACCTACCAAACCACCCACATACCCACCTACATACCTAGCTGTCTACCTGTCTACTTGTCTATCTACCTACCTGTCTGACTACCTGTCTATTTACCTGCCTGTCTACCTGTCTACTTGTCTATCTACCTACCTGTCTGACTACCTGTCTATTTACCTGCCTGTCTATCTGT
>Ga0123357_10010657_pt1 | contig 11715 bp, 9 predicted proteins | sample TergutEmb28metaG_FD_89873 | JGI IMG/M metagenome (GOLD analysis project Ga0123357, IMG submission 89873) | Embiratermes neotenicus P4 segment gut microbial communities from Petit-Saut dam, French Guiana - Emb289 P4 | ecosystem: Host-associated > Arthropoda: Insects > Digestive system > Gut ...
CGAGAAGTTTCCCAATCGCAGCGACTCCGTCTTGATGTTGAAGGCGCTTCCCCCCGTGATGATCTCGCCCGTCGAGGTGTGGATGCGGTAGTCGCGCACGTCGCGGACCCCGCAGAGGATCACGGAGTGGGGAAAAGGGGCGGGGCGGCCGACGTAGCCATTCCGGAGCTGTCGAAGGATGGAGACGAGCGTGTCACCGACCAGCGAGTCGATCTCGTCGATCAGCAAAACGATCGGCTTCGGAGCGTGGCGGGCCCACTGGGTTAGCAGACCATTCAGGAGGGCTCCCGGTTGGCGAGACGCGCAGAACGAAGTCCCTTCGCGGGCGATCCAGCTTTCGGGAAACCAGATATCGGCCTGATCGATCAGCTGCGTGACGATCAATCGATCGCCCATCGCGACGTCGTCGCGCGCCGCCTGGGCCATCTCGACGTTCATCCGCAGCGTGTCGTAGCGCCCCTCGCCATTGAGCCGGTCCACGATCGCCTGCAAGAGCGTCGTCTTGCCCGTCTGCCGTGGGGCGTGCAGGACGAAGTACTTTTTCGCGTCGATGAGCTCCTGGATCTCAGGCCAGTTGATCCGCGTGAAAGAATCGATGCTGTAGTGCTCCGCGGGTTGGTTGGGGCCTGCGGTGTTGAAGTGTCGGGTCATCGCGTCGCTCCGGAGGGACCTTCGGTGGGCTCAGAGGAACCTTTCCTCTAGACCGGTCTACGTGTCAATCGCAGCCCTGCAGGTATCACGACCAGCGCGCACACCAAGCCAACCGCGGAGCCAAGCGCGCCGATTTTGCCAACATCGACAAGCCCGCCGAAGTGGCAAACCACGAGCGCGGCGAACCCTGCCGCGGTTGTAAGCGCGGTGGCCGATGCAAGCGGCGCTTGCTCGGCAAGCGCATCGCCAATGCTTTGGTGCTTGGCTGCGTCGAGAAGAAAAAGCGCCTCGTCGAGCGTGATGCCGAGCAGCACTGGAAGCACCAGCGCATTGTAAACATGCCAGCGCGCGCCAAAAATTCGCGCGGTCAAAAGAACAATCGCGATTTCGACCACGAGCACAATCGCGGCAAGTAAAACCGCCAAAGGACGCTTCAGCGAAATCGCCAAAACGAAGACCACCATGCCCATGGCGGCAGCGAGCACGCGCGGCAAATCGCGCGCGAGCGAATTTTTCAGCGAGAGCTCGAGATCGCCATACCCCGTGAGAATCGCTTCCGGATCCGCCGCGCGGATGGCCGCGCGCGCCATCTGGTCTTTGTCGCGATCCCCTGTGGGCCGCACGTAGGTGATAGCCAACGCGCCCTTGGCATCGTGGCCGAGATGGCGACGCGTAAGCCAAGACATGGCGGCAGCGGCGCTTGGCGGTTCGCTCGAAACGTCCATCGTTGGGTGCTCGAACGCCGCAAGCGCTGGCTGAAACGCTTCGGGCGACAGCCCTTCGTCTTTCAACGCACGCGCGAGCAGCGGTGCCTTCGACGGCAAATCGAGATTGTCTCTTTCCGCAAGTCGCATACGCTGCGTGGCTTGCGATGGCGCGATGGATCCGAGTGCGTCGAAACCGGCGATGGTGCCGTTTTTAGCAAGCATTTCAGCGACTTCGGCAACGGCATCGGCGCGCGCACGTGCCATGGCCTCGCTGGCATCGGCCGAAACGACGACGAGCTGGCCGCGCGTGCCACCGAATGTGGAGTAGATTTCGTCGTACGTTGCGAGTGCGGGCAGCGTTTTTGCGTCGAGTGCAACAACGCCGTGATCGAGCTCGGGGATCCCCATCGCAATCGCCAATGCAACACACGCCGTTGCCACCCCAAGTGCGAGTAGCGCGCGAGGGCGCGTTGCCGTGAGCGCCGAGACCAAGGGAAGCGTTGTTGGCGGCGGAGGCGCACCGCGCTCGAGCCACGATCCAACCAGCGGCACGACCAGCAAGATCGCCACCGCAGTCGCGACTTCGCCGATCGCGCAGAGCACACCAAGCTGGCGCATGCCTTGGATTTCTGACAGCCCAAGGCAGCCGAAAGCCGCGCCCGCAGCAATCGCGGCGCCAAGCGTTGGACGCCACGTTTCGCGTAGCGCAAGGCTGGCCGCGACGTCCGGAGCGTGACCGGCTCGCCGCGCCATGAGCAGGTGCCCGTAAACGTGCACGCCGGTGTCAACGCCAACACCGATGACAACGGCCGCAAACGCTGTCGCAATGGCCGAAAGATTTGGATAAGCAATCGCCGCAACGGCGGTTGTCCAAAGGGTTCCCGCAACGAGCGGAGGGAGCACCGCAATGAGCGCGCGCGGCCGTCGAAACGTGACCACGAACATGATCGACGCGAGCACCATCGACAAAACGCCGCTTTTTTCGAGGTCTTCGCGCATCATTCTTTCGGTTTGCGTGGCGATGACGTGGCCACCGGTAAGAGAGATTCGAACGCTTGGGTGCGCGCGCCTCACCACATCGAGCGCGGCTTCGGCATTGCGGGTAAAGTCGGCTGCAGCTGCCGCGTCGAACACGCGCCCCTTCGGCTCGACAACGAGCAAGCGCGCGGTTCCATCGTCTGTAACGAATGCGCCGCCCGGCACGGAGCGTGCGCCCGCAGTGAGCTCGATACGCCCTTCCCATGGAATCATCGAAAGCCGAAGTGGGTCGCGCGTAAGAATCGTCGCGATGTCACTCGACCCTGGCGCGAGGAGCAGCGCGCGCGTATCGGCAAGGCGCTTGCGCATTCCGCTTTCGGTAAGAGCGTCCCGAAGCTCGCCCCGCGCGATGGGACCTGCCCACCTCCACGCCGCCGTGGGATCAGGCGCTTCACTCGACGTGGGCGCAGGCGGCGCGCTCATCACCTGCAACACCTCCTGGCAGGCTCGAAGATTGTCGGCGGCCTCGACGGTCGCAGCTTCCACTTCGTTTGGATGCTCTGCGCGAAGCAGAACGAGCGCAACATCGCCTCCGCCGAAAACGCGCGTGACGCGCGCAAGCGCCGAGGCCTCGGCCGTTTGTGGAAAGAGCTCGGTGAGATCCCGCGAGAGCTTGAGCCGCAAGACAAAGACGACCGAAAGCAGCGTGAGCAGCACAGTGAGAATACGTGCAATCTTCACGTTGTTTTCGCCTGCTCGATGCGGACGCGAACGCGGATGATGCGTCGGCGACTAACGCTCGTGATTTCCGCGGTGGCGTTGGAACCCAAGTTGACCTTGTCGCCCATGCGCGGGATGCGACCGAGGCAGCCGAGTACGACCGTGCCGACCGTTTCCGCCCATTCGTCACGCTCTACTTGAACGCCGGTTGGGCGCAGATCTTCCATCGAAGCGCGTGCATCGACGTCCCAGGTGTTCTCTTCGCCCGGCACCTTGGCAAGATTGGCAGCCTCGATGTCGAACTCGTCGCGGATCTCGCCGACGATTTCTTCGAGCAGATCTTCCATGCTGAGAATGCCGCTCGTTCCGCCATATTCGTCCACCACCACCGCGATGGGGATTTGCGAGCGTTGCATTTCGCGCAGCACGTCGACAAGGCTTTGCGTTTCGGGCACGAATAGAATTTCGCGCCGCATGCTTTCAAGCGACAAAAGCTTCAAGCTTTGCGGATCGAGCAAAAAGTCTTTGTCGTAAAGGTAGCCGGCAACTTCGTCCAAGCTTTTGTCTTTCGTCAAGATGACGCGTGAGTATTGATGAGCGCGAAACTCGTCGATGGCCACGGCGCCGGTGGTGGCAAGGGGCAAGCTGAAAACGTCGACGCGCGGCACCATGGCATGGCGCGCGGTGCGCTGCGCGAAGCGCGAAACGCGCTCGAGTAAGTCGGCTCGGCTTTTGCCGTTCGGGCTGCGCGCGGCATTCGCGGCAAGGATGCCAATCAATTCTTCTTCGGACAATGTGCCTTCGCTTGCGGTATCGGCACGAAGACCCATGGTGCGCAAAATGAGCCTTGTTGCATATTCAAGAATCCAAAGCAGCGGCTGGAAAATGACATAAACGAGCTGAAGGAATCGCGCCGACCCATAGGCTATGGTTTCCGAGCGCTGAATGGCGACAAGCTTTGGAACGAGCTCGCCGAAAAGCACATGGGCAAAGGTGAGAATCGTAAACGACAAAACAACGATGGCCGCGTGAACCAGCTTGCCGGGCTCGCCGCCGAACATGGCGCGCGCGGCGTCGTCGACGAAACGCTCGATCGCGGGCTGGCCGATCCAGCCGAGCCCGAGGCTTGCGACCGTGATGCCGAATTGCGTGACCGACAGATAGCGATCGAGCCGCGCAACCACCTCGCGCGCACGCCTCGCGCGCACGTCTTCGCGTGGCAACTTCTTCGCGTAAGCGAGCGTCGTGCAAATCTTGACGAACGCGAATTCGGCCGCGACGAACAAGCCATTGAGCGCGATGAAGACGACCGCGAAGAGAATGCCGATCACGTTGCAGACCGCGACTCTACCATGATCGCATCTGCGAGCACGGCGTCGCCGAGAGTCGAGACCGCTTTCATCCTATTTCATGTCGAGCACGATGCTCGGCACCCCAGCCTCACCGCGGGAAAGAAAACCGTAGCGCGCAAAGTTTCCCATCACGCGAACGATGTAGCCGCGCGTTTCAAGGAAAGGAATGGTTTCGACGAACACATCGAGCGATTCGCCTTGGGCTCGCCCCTTCCAGCGCATCATCGCGTCGGAACCTGCGTTGTACGCGCCTACGGCGAAAGTTACGTTGCCGCCCCACGTGTCGAGCAGCGCACGCAAGTAGCGAGCACCAAGCGACACGTTGTGCTCCGGCCGCACGAGCCATGTCTCGTCGTGAGGCAAGCGCGCAGTCGTTGCCACTGCCTTCGCGGTTGCCGGCATGAGCTGCATGAGGCCCACGGCACGCGCCGACGAGGCAGCTTCGGGATCGAAAGCGCTCTCTTGCCTCATCACGGCCCAAAGCAGATCGGCTTGGATGCGCGCGGCTTCGGCGGCGCTCTCGACGTGTCTATGGTGCGGCGTGGGAAACGCGCAGTCCCATGCCCATAAATTCATCGGACTGGGCGCGGTTGCGAGCAATGTTGCGGGCACTTTGAACGAAAGCTGGAAACGACGCTTGGCTCGATCGAGCTCGGCGTACGTACGGCAAAGAGCTTCAGTGCTTCGTCCTTGCGCTTTGGCCACGACCGAAGACTCGCGTTCGCGCAGGGCTTGTTCGGCGGCGTCGTCGAGCCCAATGCGATGGAGCATGTCGACCGGTGGCGGCAACCCCATCTCGAGCGGCGCCGGCAGCCGAGCAGCGTCGGTGGCCTCCGCGGGTTCGATCGCCGCAGGAAGAGCGGCCCCCTCCGAGGTAAGACGCGCTCGCGCGACAAGCGCCGGCCACGTTAGCGGAACCGATCGTGCGACATCCGCCCAGCGTGAAAGTGCGTGCAGCCTGTCGCCATCGCGCTTGGCTGCAAGCGCGGCCAGGTTCGTCCATCGCGCACGAACGATGGGATCGTCGCCGCTGCCAGCAAGATCTTCGAGGAGCCTTCGCGCCACCTTGTGATTCTGCGCCAGAAGATGTGACAACGCCCGATAACGATCGGCTTCACGCTTCTCGTGGCCTTGGGGCCAGTCTTGCGCGTAGTCGTCGAAGGCGCGCGCGGCTTGCTGCCAGCGACCGGCGAGCGCGTGCGTTCGCGCGATGTGAAACTGGGCTTGGTCGGCCCACGTTGTTTTCGGATAACGCTGAATCACCAACGCAAAGGCGGCAAGAGCGTCGCTGTCGCGATCGGCACGTAACAACGCGCGCGCTGACAAGAACGCGTCTTCGGCTGCATGCGCGCCACCAAGGGCAGCGCACGCGCGGTAGGCAAGGCTCGCTTCGGCGTAATGGGTTCGCAACTTGTAAAGGACTTCGGCGCGGGCGCGGCATCGATCGACCTCGCTCAAGCTACCCTTGGCGCTTTTCGTGCTTGCCGCGCTTGCCGCGTGCTCGAGGGTGCGAAGCGCTTGTTCGGCGTGCCCCGCCTCGGCAAGCACACTTGCCCGCGCAAGGAGATCGTCGGCGTTGAGCATCGCCTTCGGCTTGAGGTGCGAAAGCACGTTGACGGCCGCGGCCGACAGGTCAGGGTCGAGTGCATTCGTTGCAAGCCACTTCGCGTCAACCAAGAGCGTCGCGCCGTCGCCGTTGCTCGATGCATGTGCGCCTTGTACGCCCGATGCGTCTGATGCATCGCGAACCAGGCGCATACGTAGCGCTCGCGCCGCTTCTTCCTGCACACGCGTCCGGTTGGCCGCAGAAAGAACGCGCTCGCACTCGGCACGCGCACGCGCCGGCTCCCCCGCTCGGTCCCAAGCCTCGGCCGCAAGGAGCCACGAAGCCGGTGTTGGTTGGGTCGCTAGCCACTCAGCGGCTCGATCGGCCGGACCTGCCACGAGCTCCGAGAGCGCACGCTCTTTGGCAATGAGCTCGCGCACCAAAGGCAATTGGTCTTCAAGCTTGTCGAGCAGCGCAATCGCAAAAGCTTCTTTGCCGAGCATGCGCGCCACATGCGCGCGAGCCAATCGCACTTCCGGCTTGGCCTCTTCGGCGGGCGGCAGCTTCGCGAGCATGGCTTCGGCCTCTGCCCACTCTTGCGCGCGAACCGCCGAAGGCCACGACATCGCCTCGCTTGGCAGAGCGGCGGCGGCAGGTGCCGACGTAACCTTCTCACTTGGCGCAAACGCTGCAGCCCCGGTCTTGATAGTTGTCGGCTCAGACCCGCCGCCAGGAGCTGGATCGGAACGCGGACAGCCCGCGCACGCCGCCATGACAAGCATGATCGATGCACGCAGCAACGCGCCGTTAGCGGTACTAGATGCGTGCAACGGCAAAGCCACCTCCTCCTTCGAAACCAAACAACGCGCTCACGCCCGTATCGTCGGTGCCGGCGACGACGCGCACAAGACGGCGCTCGCACAAAGTTTCGCAATGATCGCCCGACTCGATGCCGATCCACCGGCGACCCATCTTGTGCGCAACGGCGGCCGTGGTTCCGCTGCCCAAAAAAGGGTCGATCACCCAATCGCCCGGCTTGCTTGCCATGGCAATGACGCGCGAAACCAAAAACTCGGGCTTTTTGTTGCGCGAAAACGCGACCCCGCCTTCGCGCGCAATGCCCTGAAACTTTACGTCGTCCCACACATTCGTGATGGGCTGCACAATGACATTTTTATGATTCACACTTTTTATTTTGTCTTTCAAAAATAGAATTCGATTCCCGCCGCGCACGAAAAATGGCGGTCGACCCTCACGCTCATGAGCGAATGTCCGCGATGGCTCGGCGCGCGATTCGTCTACGACCTTTTGCATGGCGCGGGCAATGGCTTCGTAACGGGGCAAAGCAAAGCGCACCACGTGCTCGGCGTGGTCGAGCGCATAACGCTCGATGGTATGGGCAAGCTCGTGGCGACCGCCCAAAGCGCGCTCCGCGTCGCGCACCGACGGGTAGCCAAGCTCGTGGCAAACTGCCGTGCGAAGGGGCCGAAATGCCCAGTGTGCCGGCGGCGCGGAGGGATTGTCGAGCCACGTGCGGTAGGCAGAATCGTAGCCGTTACGCACGCGCATTTGGAGATTGTAACGCCAAAGTTTCTTGTTTTTCGCGTAGGCAAGCAAGAAATCGCTCACATGCACGGGCCCTTGGTTCTTGGCCTTGTGCCCCGTGGGCGCGCTACGCACGATGGTGATTGTGCTGATTCGATTTTTCGCGCCAAAAGTTTCGTCCATCAAGGAAATAAGACGCGCGAGCTCGGTGTCGTCGATTTCCGCAAACACTGCGCCGTCGTCGGCGAGCAGCGGCGCGAGCGCCCGAAGGCGGGATTCGATCATGCTCGCCCAATCGTCGCTTGTTCTCACGTCCGTGTATTCTGCAAATGTACGACCCGTGTTGAACGGCGGGTCGAGGTAGGCGCAGCGAATCTTTCCTTCGAAGCGCCCGCGCAAAGCCAGAAGCGCCGCGAGGTTGTCGCCATGCACGAGCAGGTTGTCAGCGCCCGCCTCGCCGTGGTGCCTCACCAGGCGCATGCATTCGGCAGCTTTCACTTGATTTCGACCAGCGGCCCGCGCACCCATGGCTCGACCAGGCTGCGATAATTGGCTTCGCTGCCCAGTCCGGCCATGACACTCGCAAGCCCCCATTGAAGGCGGTTCATGAAGGTGTGGTCTTGCGGCATGGCAACGGACCCTGGCAAGTTCGGCAAGACTTCGCCTTCTTTGGGTTTCATGATTTTCTTCGAGCCGCGCACCAAGAACGCAACGGTTTCGCGTGCCGTGGCATGCGTGTGCTTGTAGTTGCCGTTGCGCGTCAAAGGTTCGAGCACGAGTTTCGTATAATCGACATACAATTTGAACGACGCGGGATCCGAGTCATCGTAGCCAAGCACTTCGATGCACGCGCGCTCGAAATCATCCCATCGCTCGTCCATGGCGGCGATGATGTACCGCTTGATGCCAGCAAGGAGTTCGGGTGGCAGGACCTTCACGCAGCCGTAATCGAGAAACGCGACGCGGCCGCCTTCGACGAATCGGTAATTGCCCGGATGCGGATCGGCATAAAGCCAGCCATGCTTGAACAAGGCACGGAACATGAAACGCCAGATGGTTTGCGCCGCGCGATTGCGGTCGTTTTGTGATGCGTTCGCGCAGAACGACGCGTAGTCGACGCCGCCGATGAGCTCGCTGGTGAGCACGCGCCGCGCGGACAGCGAGCGCCAGACTTTCGGCACGATGATTTCGTGATCGTCCGCGTGGATTTTTCGGAAGGCGTCGGCGTTGTCGGCCTCGCGCCGGTAATCGAGCTCGGCGAGGAACACCGCTTTGACGTCGTTCAAGACTTCTTTGGAGTGGTAGCGCCGGCCAATGGGCGCAATCATGGTTTCAAGCATGGAAATGCTTTTCAAGTCATTTTCAATGGCTTTGTCGATATCGGGATATTGAACTTTCACGGCCACGTGGTCGCCGCCTCTGGTTGTTGCATGGTGCACTTGGCCAATGCTTGCGGCGGCAAAGGGATCGGCGTCCCACGCCGCAAAAACTTCTTCGGGCGGACCGAGCTCTTTGGTAACAACCTTGACGGCGGCTTCGCGCGAAAGCGGTGGCGCCTTTGCCTGAAGCTTGTTCAGGACCTGCTGGAATTTTTCTTCGTAGCCGGGCGGGGCAAGGCCGTCGATGTACGAGGCCATCTGCCCTAGTTTGAGCGGTAGCCCTTTCATTTCGCCGAGCGTTTTGAGCATGGCATGCGCGGTTTTCTTCGCGTTGGAGATCACGCGGCGCTGCGCTTCCAGCTCTTCGTGCTCGCTGCGGCGCTTGCCGAAGGTCGCACGCCGAACCACCTCGGTCGCGATGGGCAGCGCATGCGTGGAAAGTACCCCAAGGCGCGCGAGGCGCCCGAATCGCGAGCTTGGCGGCGCATCGGGCCTGCGCGCATCAAGCGGCTCGCCGCCGTAGTCATGGGTTGGGCGCTTCACATCGTCGGGCATCACTTCTGATATTGCCACAATCGCGACGGGCGCAAAGCCTCGTGCACGGGCGGGGTTCAAAGAAGGCTGCGCTCCTTATCCAACTCTTTGATGGACTCCGCGGAAGGATAGGCCAGTTCGAAGACCTCGCCCGTAGCGGCAATCACGACAATGGGTGCGTTGCCAAAGAGCATGCCCGTGCCGGTTGCGAGGTATTGGCGAGTCGTATAATAAAAGATCCAACCATAGGGTTTTTCAACCGTACGCACGTCATCAATGACGACATCGGGTATCCCAACGCATAGACGCTGGATTCGTTCCAGCGCCGCGGCTCGGGCTTCTTCGTGGGTCATGGGGCGACTTCTGTAAAGAAGGTTGCGCTCCTTTTCCAACTCTTTGATTAACTCATCAGGAGGGCGGGCCGTGCCTAGCTCGATGACCTCGCCTGTAGCGGCAATCACGACAACAGGCCCGTTGCCAAAGAGATTGTACATGTGGGCATCGATTTTTTCGAGGTAGCTACGACTATGATAATAAAAGATCCAGCCATAGGGTTTTTCAATCGTAACCGAGTCATAAATGACAATATCGGGTACCCCAGCCCATCGACGCTGGGCTCGTTCCAGCGCAGCGGCTTTGGCTTCTTTACGGGTCATCATGGTGCTATTTCCTTTTTATTTTCGTCCCCTAGCGTGTCCTAAGCAGGCCAATCACCGCGTAGAAGACTTCTCCTGTCTTGTCATCGATCCTCAAATGCCAATTTCCATCCTTCCAATTCGTATTGCCCGTGATTACAAAGTATTTATCTCCGAAAAGTATGTACTTTCGATATGCACTCACAATGAATTTCCCTTCGCACTGCCAACCACGCTCCTCGGCGTAGGCGCGGGCTTTCATGATGGCCTCTTCGCGGGTCATAGCGGGGCAACCCAGAAGGAGAGGACTTCTCCTGTTTTGTCATCGATTTTCATACGCCACTGCCCACCACGCTTATCCGTATTGCCCTCGATTATGAAGTGTTTGTCTCCGAAAAATATGTATTTTCGACATGTATACACAACCAATTTCCCTTTGCAGCGCCGGCCACGCTCCTCGAAGTAGGCGTGGACTTTTACGACGACTTCTTCGCGTGTCATGGCTTTTCTCCCTTTTTGGTCCCTGATTCGTTCTTGTTTTCGTTCTTTGGGTCTACCAGGTACACCCCATACTTGACTCCTGCGTAGGTAATCGTGCCAATGGCAGTGTCGACCAAAACTTTTTTCAGCGTAATGTAGCGGCCATTTGCAATCGGGAATATGAGACCCTTGGGCAAGGCTCGAATTCCGTTGACTTTTACCTGGGCGTATGACTCGGCCAGAGCTTCTTCAAGGTAGGTGCAAAGCGCAGAGTTCTGATATGCGGACACTCCCAGCTCGGCTCGGAACTCATAGAGCCCGTTGAGCCGTTTCGGAGACAGCCACGAATGAACAGACTCATGAGCGAGTACGCGAGCGTACTCTTTCGGCGTTAGGTTCGGCGAAATACTAATGTTGCCGTACTTGTCTGTCTCACCTAAGGTGCCCGGCTCGAGATTCGGATCAACGGTCACCGTGGGTTCGTAATATTTGGGTTGCGCTGTTTGTTTTTGAGCAGAAACCAGCTTACCCGGGTTGGCCTTCGCAGGCGATTTCAGCGATGGGGGCGCGGCACTTGCTCGAGGTGATTCGACGCCGATCTTGCTTGCTGTGTCGCCGACCTTTGCACGCCCTTCAGCGCTAACCGAACGCTCTGCACGCGGAGCAACTCGTGACTCCGCAAGGCGAGGAGCAGCCTCTCGCTCCGCGGCGCCTTCCGCTCCTTCTGCCAGGCTTGCACCTTTCGCAGCGCCCGCGCCTGTTGCTAGCCCTTTCGCGCCCTCAACAACGGCCACGGCGTTGGCGACGGCAACGACGGTGTGCGTGACTTCGGCGCCGGCTTTATGCGCGTCCTTGTCTGCAATGGCATCGACTGCATTCCAGCCGTGTTCTACGACTCCAACAAATGGATTCCATTGCCTATTTACAGCGTCAAACCAACCCCACGCGGTATTGCCTTGCTCAGCAGCTCGGGCGCGAACCTCCGAAATACCTTTTAGTGCGGGAACGACGACGGAGCCCGCCGTAAGGAGCTGCTGGGTACGAGATTCGCTAGACATTTTGGAAGAGCGATCGCCGGCTCCATCCGCAAGCCCTTTCGCCTTATCGCCCGCAGCCTCGTGGGCTTTGGAGAGCTGCTTAGCAGCGGCGACAATTGGGACGCTACTCACAATCCCTTTCGCAATGTCA
>Ga0123357_10010658_pt1 | contig 11713 bp, 9 predicted proteins | sample TergutEmb28metaG_FD_89873 | JGI IMG/M metagenome (GOLD analysis project Ga0123357, IMG submission 89873) | Embiratermes neotenicus P4 segment gut microbial communities from Petit-Saut dam, French Guiana - Emb289 P4 | ecosystem: Host-associated > Arthropoda: Insects > Digestive system > Gut ...
AATTAACTCGAAAAAGGCTCCTGGAGAGGACGGATTAACTAGTGACATTTTAATAAGAGCTTTTCAAGTTTTCCCCTTATTTTTCACACAAATATACAACACGTGCCTAATGGACGGATGCTTTCCTAAAAAATGGAAACAGTCAGTTATAATTCCTATTATTAACCCTTTCCCCGTTCAATTTAAATCGCTAGTGCCTGGGCAGAAGAGCCGAGTTTTTTCACGGGACATTTAAATTTACGTACTAAACCAGCAACGCTTTAGAGCGTTTAGAGGGGGATGGGACTTTTAAATTCCGAGCGCTTTGGAGCGTTAGGGAGGGGAAAGGGTTAATGTAAATTTTAGATAACTAAGGACAATTCATGTGCATTTGTTGGTGTGTTACTTAAATAAACTACAAAATGCATGGTGCAAAGACTATTGGGAGTAATCATTCTCTCTTGTAAGTTGAATACTAATACATGAACACTTGTAAAAATCTAGTAGACATTTTACGATCAATTTGATGTGTCTCTCTGCGATCTCTCCAAGTGCTGCTACCTCTGTAACTGGCTGAAACAGGGGTGCCAATGTTTCCTGCAGCCTGCTGAAACACTATGTCACCAGTGTGGCCCTGCACATTGGCACGATGCTATGTCTAAAAACAAATGACTGCCTAGCTAACTGCACAAAAACCTAACTATCGTGTCCTAACTGCAGATTATGGGGCGAGGGGGCGGCAATGGGGGGGGAGTACACAGCAAAACACAAAACAGTAAACACTTCCTTAACCCTTATCCTGCTAATGTGAAGAATACGGTGAGCTCCTAATGATGCCAGCAAATGGCAGATGGGATTTATCTCGGCGTGTAAAAGATTAATAGTGTGGTGTTGTCCAGCAGTCAGTTTGTCCATAAGTGTTTAGACAGCTAGATGATGTCTCATGCAATCAAAGCAAGGAAACATAAAACTTGAGGTTCTCTTGGCGTGACTGTTAGCCTTCTACATGCGATACCGTGCAGTTCATTAGAAGTGTACAAACATTTTGAAAGGAACTTTGGCACATATCTACCAAACCACACAGTTTCACATCTCAGAAGGCAGTAAACAACAACAAACATATGGTTTTTGAAATATACATTATACCAATTTGATATAAAATCTGTTGCACATTCGTTTTATCAATAATGACATAATAACAATTATAAATATTGTACATTGTGGAGTATTTAGTTATAATGAATTAATATTATAAAGTAAATCAGCATTAAGTAAAAGCTGTCTTGTATAATTAACATAAATTCAAATTAACTAATTCAAACAGACAGTTAACTTCTTACGTGGTTTACCTCTTTCCTCAGTAATACATTAAAATGTCAAGTTACTATTTAGAAACAGCACCTCTATAGTTCCCACCACATTTATATAAATAGGAAGAGCTGTATCACAGAATATCGTACGGAATGCCGCAGATATTTGGAAAAGAGTAAATGTACAGGCCATAATAAAACAACAGCACAACAATTCCCCTCACATTTTATGTATTTAGTTGTGACAAATCAATAATTTTTACCCGACTCCCACTTGATATTGAGGAGGCCCCAGTTATGCAAAAGTTTTTTTTACATCACTTTAATCATTCAGTTACAGTACAGATAAACCCCAGCTTAAAAGCAGTTCTGGAGGGTCCGGATCAAGTCGGAATCGAGCATACACATGCGGTTGACTATATATGTACATATAAGGGAGTCCAGATTAAACCCAAACTCCAACACACCAGAAACTGATTGGCTGCAGCATGACCGCTCAGCCGATTGTATTATTGCCCAGCAGATTCCTCCTGCCACGTACGTATCATTGTACTTTCAATCCCAAAAGTAAAAACTTGGTGTTCGTTTCAAAAACACTACTATTTCAGTTTCTTCCTTCCTTTCTTTCTTAATTAATTAATTAATTTTTCTTTTACATTTTAAAAATTGTATATGCCTCAAATTGTGTAACTGGGAACTTTGTAAGGCAGGGCGTGTCTGTAGCTACAGAACATATTTCACTGGTATGCATATTCTTCACTAACAATCATACAGTTATCCCGATCAACATCTCCCACATGTCTCAGCCCCTTTAGGCAACACCTAAGTCAGTACACTCGCCATGACCACCTTCATTCCAAACCAGCCTATAAACATGAAGCATGTCCCTGCCATGGTCCATCAACTGACATTAACTCCCACTCCAAGAAAAAAATTTCCATTTCCATTACGTTCTGTGACACCTTTATGTGATGCAGTGAATGTACTACTACAGCAGTGAATCTCAACATATGGCACCTTGCACTTCCCTTCCCCCACCATCAACTCCAAACAACCATACACATAGTACCACTACAGTAAAAGCCAAATTTGACTTCCTTTCCACAAAGTGTATTTTTTTAATTTATATGCATTTTAGTATTAAACTATTCATAACAGACATTCTTATTTTCAAAGCCTTACATTCCAATGAGTAAACCAAGCTCTATCCCTGGGACATGGCCCACCAGTTGAGAAACACTGTTACAGTTCAATGTATGTAAGAGGCACTTTTACTCTGTTATAAAAGAAGATAGTGTCATAACTTCTGTATAAGTATCATTGTGTAAAATGCTATAAAACTGTACAGAAAACTGAGAAGTATGAGCTTTTAAGTTCGTGGTTTTGTGCATCGTAATTCAATGTGAATAAAAATCCAACAGATGCAGATATTTACTTACTGTAAATCTACTTTACATGTTTCAGGTGTCACAGCACCCATCATCAGGAGTATTAAAAACTGTATCCGTAGCCACCGGTACAGGTCATACTACTTGTACCGCTACTCCCCTCCAACGTGGTCTGATCGGGATTTACAGTAAGTAAATATCTGCATACTGCTGCATCTGTTGGATTTTTATTCACATTGAAGTATGAGCTTACATAATGTAAGTTAACTTTTAACACAAGGCATTTTAAATTCAACTCATACATAGCCAGACATTTTGCCACATAAATGTCCAATTCAGCAGTTGTTTTTAATATACATTTATGTTAAGAAGATGAAACAAGAATCATATCACTAATAAGTCCATTTACCCATGTACAAAGTTCTGAAACAATCTATTTATATGTACCTTAGAATATCATTATTAGTATTCAGCCTTGAAGACCGGGCTTGGCAGGAACCAGAGCCCAGTCATGTGACCGGTATGGCTCTGGCACACTGCATCCTGGGCAAGTTCTTGGGGGTAGTTTGCCATTGCTTCCCCCCCTTAGAATATAACCCTTTATATTTGATTCACTTATTTTCATGTTTGTATTGTATTTCTTGAAAATATTCATTAGAGTAATGTGCTAACTGTGCACAGTACGCTTTTGTTGGTGCCTCGCAGTATTACTTCCTCTGTGTCAACACACTTTTCTATTGAATGATCTGACTAGCTAATCGGTGGGTCAGAGGCTGCCTGAGGAATTCTCAGAACTGAAGGCATTATAGAACACCTGTGGGCCACCCTCATCAGCAAAAGATTCTTCAGTCACTTACTGCACAAAACTGAAGTCCTGCCCCTCCCTCCCCCATGTTAAACCACAAAAAATGCTGTTTATTGTTATCGCTTTGAGTTTTGTCTTCAACACTCAGATTCAAGAACAACTTACTCAGAAGAGACAGGCATGCAATCTACCAACATTTATGGCTTTTATCAATTATGAAAAGGTTTCCAGGTTATCCTGGGATAAGCTATGCTCAATAATGGAAGAAAATGGCTACACAGTACATTTAATTAAATAATAAGAAGCATCTAGCATAATCCAAAATTCAGTACTGAGAATGGGTGAAAAAGCAGTAAGATGGCAAGCACTAACCAGAGTCAAACAAGGTTGCAGGTTATGTCTGTCTTATTTTATATATATATAAGCAGTCCCATTACAGGCCTCGAGTGGTCCAGAGGGTTCTTAGGAAGTTAAGGTTCCCAGATTTCATGACAACGGCACAGGATGGTGGTAAGGTTGTCAGCCTTATGCACCGGCCGCCTTTATCCCAGGAAATGCTCCTGGTACTCATTTCTGTCAGAGGCTGAGTCGACCCCAGGGCCATAGTGCAATCGGAAGGATTTTACGTCAATGAAAAATTCCAATGACACCAGCTGGGATCGAACCAGCGAACTTCCGATTTGTAGCACAGCACCTTAACCACTGTGCTACCGCGGTCCCTATATATATACAATGTTGATGTCCCTGCACAGTGGTAAAGAAATACAACAGTAAGTAAGACAGAGTGGTAAAAAACATTTACAAACCATTTTATATACAAATGACCAGGCAGAATTTACTGACGACCTGTTACAGATCTCCTGGAATCAACTCAGTAATATGGTTAAGGCAACATAATTTGAAAATGCCTACATCTAAACAACAGCTAACGAATTGTGAGGTTGCAGTCACATTTGGTGTAAACTGGTAATAAACAATCACTGAACAAATTCACAACTTCATTTACATAGGGTACAAGGTCTCCTGCTGCTGGGACGACAATGCCAACATTACGCTCAGAAGACTTCTGAAAATATGTGTAACATATGCAGAATACTTACATCAAAAGCACTAAAAACAACACAACTGAAATTCTACAAAATAACAGATGTTTCAACTTTAATGTATGTTGTAAATAATCAACATTAAATAGAACTCATAGAAGGAAAACAGAAGCAGCAGAGATGCAATTCCTGTGAGGCTTAGATGGCTACAGATTAAATAATCACAAACATAATACTGATATTGGTGCAGAATTTTCAATACAGAACTTTGGTAATAAAACATAACGCTGGAAATGCAACATGCATGAATATATGTTGAAGACAAAACACAGTTGATTAGTATGAACATATCTTAAGGATGAAAGTGAACAGACTTTCAAACATACTTCTAAAATACAAGTCTACAGGCAAACAAAAAAAGGGTTGGTTTCCCTCCTAAACAGATCAAGCTAAAAGACCTAATCCTTGAAGCTGATAATGACGAAGCAGCAGAAGTGTACAACAGTGAATATATTCCATCCACTGGGTGACTCAATTTCTCTTCTTGCAGTACAACTCAACATACAAGAAAGCAGTGTTATTTACTTTATATATCACCAGAGCACCACATCGTACTGTCAAAGTGCTGGGTAGGAAACAGTTCGTTCTGTTCCTTCTGAGGGCACGACATAGCAAGGCTGAACACAAGACAGCTAGTGAGAACTGATTTTAGACACCTATTCTGACACAAAGACATTTCTCTTTCTCAGAGTGACAATGACACAACAAGAAAGAGATATCATGTTAGTGACACACATTATACACAGTGGACTGAGAGTACAGGCAGGTCTCACTTTTATGCCAGGAATACATTCCTGAAAAACACAGCACAAATCGAACACAAAATTTCCATTTAAAACAGTGTATTTTCTGGGGGTTAGATGATTGACCACATCATCCTATATAATGTATGACTATACCACTACTGGACAAAGGGGCCTGTAGAGTGTATATCTACTGTATATAAAGTATACATATAAGTTTCTATATAATATATTTAATTACTTCTAATACAATAAAAATGTATACAAGACTAACAGCCAAAGTCTCTGGTACCGTTGATTCTGATAGGACTGTGGTAGTCTTGCTACACAAACATTTTAGTGCCTGACTTAGCACTCTCTGTAATTCTGTCAGCATTAGCACAAACTGTATGTACATTACCATGACCAAGCCTAACATTATGGCATATGTCAACGATTTATTTACCCTTTTCAAGTTGACTTATTACATCTAAATGTTCTTCTATATTGATTGTCTTTTGATGATTTTTCACTTGCAATGCACTAGGTGATGTAGATTTACGTTTCTCACTAATTTTCATAACAAAAGCCAATGCTGTTGAGGGGGAAAGTATGTCAGTCTCATGATTGTATCACCAATGTAATCAATCCATACACATGACTGATGGCGGAACAGTGACATCACGTTCTGCTAGCCTCCAACACGAGACATGTGCAGCCACATTTTGTCCACACCAAATCATGTTAAACCGAAAAGTATCACATATAGTGTATGTCATATTGTGTTAAACCAAACATTATGATGTCAATTCAGAAACTGGGGTATATTTTCAAGTCGTGTTAAAGCGAAATTGTATAAAAAGAGACCTGCCTGTATACATTCTAGACAAAGCAGCTGTAATCCATAGTAGCAGTCCCAGCAGGTTTAACCAAAATATGCCAACAAATATTACTAAAAACTCCACTCCACTTACATGTAAATGTTCAGCATTGGGAGGTAAAATTTTGGAAGAACTCACTCAAGCCATTAACAGTTGATCTCACCATATGTTTTTTGTTACTATGGAGTAGCCAAGTGCAATTCCTACAAAGAAAACAATTTGGAAAACTGTTTATGGTCATGGCAGCACTCCCCACTACAAACAAGTGGGGTTATAAGTCTGCATGTGGAGGGAAACGCAAACAATGTTGTGAAAGCTTGCTGCAGTTGCACCAGTGTGACTTTAACATCTGTCAGCGTCAAATCGGCTTCACATATCTGTGCATTTCTGCCCAGAGACAGATTATGCCACATATTCAAGACAGCCCACAGCCAGCCAAATCTGTGAAACATTACCTCCCACCACTGAGGTTTACCCTAGTTCATTAATCATATTCGGAGGTATTCAACACACAACAAGAACAAAGAAAATTCTTATAATAAAACCAACTAGATGCACTAATTTCTCAATGTATTTTTGGAAGAAACTCTACATGTTTGAGACAGTTCCTCTGTCCATCATCAGGAGTTTATCACTGTACACACAGCAATGGTATATGTCATACAGGTTTGCTGACAGCTTGCGAGCAGGATCAGGACATCCTGATCCTGCTTGCAAGCTGTATGACATATACCATTGCTGTGTGTACAGTGAAAAACTCCTGATGATGGACACAGGAACTGTCTGAAACATGTAGAGTTTCTTCCAAAAATAAATTTGAGAAATTAGTGCATCTAGTTGGTTTTATTATAAGAATTCATCACGATGCACGGTCACCTGAACATCAAACAAGGGAAATCACACACATAATTTTCAACCTGTCACTGGTTTCATTTCTTTTAATCCACTGTGTACATAAACATTGATGGATGAACCAGGAATAGGCACATGTCACTGAATGACATCAACTCCCTTAATGTGCAAGCTACAGGGTAAGAGGAAACCTCCCTCTGTGGCAAGTGCAGCAACTGACACTCATCACAAAGCAAAGACAGGAAATGTGCAACTGAAAATGTGGGACATAACGTGTACACTGACTATTTTGTCTGATCTCCTAACTTAGATGATTTACACATTAATAAAACAAACTGCCCTGGTACTGTCAAAACAAATCTGATAGGAATGCCAATGGATTTTTGGAACGACAATAAAATTGAAATGAGGTGAAATAAATGCTAGGTTTAGGGGTGACCTGACAGCCACGGTATGGAAAGACAGAATGTAAATATTGCTAATATGCACTGTCCACCAAGAGTACAGGGTATTTTTTGTGGCATGTGGAAATCTTTGAACCAGACAAAGTACACAAAACACAAACAGGGGGTATGTGGACAGATCTTAATGCATGACAAACACTTCAGGAGCAGAATGACCTACAATGGCTGAAGAAGGTACTGGCCTGCTGCCTGGACCTTTCCATTCTGAACAGTTTTATCCTTTTAATATCTTGTGGCCCAAAATTATCGCAATGCCATTTCAGACCTGTATTGTTAAGGAGATAACAAAGGAAGTGACAGTTTTGCCTCGACCTCAGGCAACCCCACCTGGAAAACAAATGCCTTTCTGACTTGCAATGGCTGGACCAACAAATTTGGTGTCCCCCCCCCCCCAAAAAAAAGTTCCAATGTCATGTGTGTTAATCATTGTTTCAAGCTCTACCACACGAAACTGTATTTCCGAAAGCTGTCCAGCCTTACACTGGTGAATGCAGAACATATAAACGTAAGTAATCACACCACTGTCCTTACTGAAATGATACTTTCTGAATAGCAACATGATGGAAATATTAATGCCAAGAGAGTGTGGATTTTACAAAAGGTTTGAAGATATGAAGAGATGAGTTTTTTTAATTTGTATAGATGTTTGTTTCATTACGATATTTTGTGAAACAATAACATTAAGAATGACTGCTTGGAAAGAACTATAAATATTTCAAGTATTCTGTAACATTCATGAAGGGTTCATAAGTAAAGTTACCCCTTACAAGTGGATAGTTCAATTACACCTAAAGCCCTGATAACTGACAAACACAGTGAATAGGAATTCTGTTTCTCAAAAGACAAAAAATACTAATAATATAATGAGAGAATGGGACAGTTGATTCCCATCCAGCCATCAAGAAATAGGCCCACATATCACGTTAAATTGTCTTCTCTTTCGGCTGATAAAGGTCATGAAACTATCTTATTATTTTACCATACACAGCATTAAATGCAATCTACATATGCTAGAAAATGTTATCTATGAGGCTGTTCCAACTTATAGTTAACTTAGTGTTTACCAAATGCTACATTCTTGTTGCGCTGGTCTGTGGTTGAGGTTGGCACATGTTATCATTGCCTTCATTCGGATGGCAAGAACTCTCTTGCGTGGAAGACTCAATGTGATGTGTGTCATCACCGTTGACAATGTCCCACCTCATACTCACTTCCTCATAACCTGGTTCTATTGACTGCCCTGTGAGGTGCTTTTCATCTGCATCAGGAACAGAAAGGTCACTACAATCCTTCACCCTTTCATATCCTGACGAAGCACCGTCTGAGTCTCTATTTTCATTATGTAACCTCTCATACGGTGGGTCACATGGTAAATCAAAGTAACTGACACTTTCATAGTTAGGATCATCTGTCATACCAGATACCATGTCCTGCCCTTCACTTGACATGCTTTCATAATTTGGTTCTCCTGTATCATCAGATGGATCCCTGTTCCTTTCTACACTGGCATAGTCTGGGTCTGGCCCGCTGCACGTATCTGCATCACTTGATCCTTTTGACTGCAACCTCTCGTAGCCAGAGGGGGCACCCCTCAGTTTATTGTCAGAGTTCCTCATAACACTAGAATAGGCTCCACTACATTTGACTTGTTCATATCCCGGGTCATGGTCATCACTGCTAACATTATGTGTGTCTGTGGCATGGTTTCCCATGTCACTTCCACTGCCAGCTCTCACCTGTTCATATCCTGGGTCAGGTTGAGGCACACTTTTGTCGCCAACTTCACTGGCATAACCAGTACTTACTTGTTCACATGATGAGTCATAATGCTTATTTACCCTTAAAGAGCTCTCAACCTGAGTGGTACATCTCACCTGCTCATACCCTGGATCGATGTTTAACCCATCTAGCATCACACTTCTACCACGATGAGCATCACTCTCACTTCTGCGTTGTTTTGTGCAGACAAAATTCACACGAGAGTTTGCAAGTGAAGAATCCGCAGACTGTGGACGAAGTTCCTCGTAATTTGGATCACAGTCTGAGGGGTTTCGCTGCACCACTTCATAACCTGGGTCATGATAAGAACTGCTGGCTTCACCAAGACTCTCATAACTTGGCTCCATACCATTTGCTGGCATTAGAAACTGCTCAGACGGTGAACCATGAAGCATCTCGTAGCCTGGGTGAAGTATTTCACCATCTAGTCCAACAACGGAATCATGTTCCAAGCTGCATGCAGAATTTCCGTCTGACTCTTGTCGAGTTCGCAGCTCTGGGGACCCTTGACTGGAGGCTGTGTCGATGGAAGCATGGCTCAGGTTGTCTGTATGTTCCAACCTGCCTGCGCCTTGCTGCTGTCCTTGATCCACGTCTGGTCCGGCACCATGCAGCTTCTTCTTCTTCTTGTTCACTTTTGCATACATGTCATCAAGGCTGCGATTCAAAGACACACCTGTGCTCTTTTTATCAACAGCAGCATACAAATCAGGGCTGCCAGCAGGAGGTGGAGGCAGCGGGGAGTTGGCCTGACGTTTCTCGGGTTTTGGGGACCCAAGGTTTGCAACAGAACTAGCAGCACTAGATGACGAGGCTACAAACAAGAATACAATGTAGGTTAGACATGTACTATGTGTCAGGAAAACAAGATATATGTACATATTATGGCAAAGAAATCTTTTCAACAGGCAAAGTTACAGAAACCAGCATGTGGGATGATGATGTTAAAATGAATTTTAGACAAAATTCAGGAGAAATGTAATGTGATGTTTGTTGTGTGTTACTTTAAAACTAATTTGTCATGTTTTAGACTGCACTATTCTGGGTTATGGCACCAGAAGGCATTAGCAGAACTCTCAAGGAACATAATATAAAAATACTATCGCATCAAAATGGATATTTCAGTAGTAGGGAATCAAGGTGGGGATGAACGAAGGAGCTCAGAATATGGTTCAATGACTGGATTATGTGGACGGAGTAATCAAATGTCCATCACTTTTAAAAGAAAGGAATTAATGTCTTGTTTGATCAACTACTTCACCTTATCTAAGAAGACCATGTACCATGCATAAGGTTAGGTTAGGTTAGGTTAGGATTACAGTCTTCTCAAATATGATGCTGTTTTGCTTGGCAGACACCACATCCTAAAGGACCCTATCTACCAAACTAGGTGGCATCACATCTCACAGAACCATAATCTTAAAATTCACTAATCTAAGAACCTCGAATTTGCTGAAGTTCCTTAATTCACAAAATACAACACTCCTAAACAAACCAGAGGACATACTGACTACTGACCTTGGCGTGAATGAACTTGGGCCACATGTTTCAAACTGTCCACACTTGGAGGCTGTGGGGGATAGTGTGAACCATCAGAATTTGCTTCAGATGTTACGTCCGGCACTGCCAGAGGTTGTATCTGTGCATACGTTTCACTTCCACTCATGTATACCTGTCCTGGCTCATCTATTGCTGCATACATCTCATCTGAAAACCACAAAAAACCTCCATACTTGTTGCAGTATCCTTGTAACACTGTCAGTGTGAATTCCTCCAACTATAACTGTTCCCTCCCTTCTGATATGTAATATCTTACACAAAACATTACAAATTCCTGTTCTTAAGTCATCATGTTTTAAGAACTCTTCTCCCAAACATCACTAACAGCCTATAGAGCCACAGTTACCACATACAGTGCTGGCAGTATGATGCACGTTTCATGTCTCTGGATATTCTCTATGAGCTCTGCAGGAGAAATAAAGGCAGAAAATTTACATGATTATGTATATCAGACATTGCAACTAAAGTGTCAAAATTACCAGTTCAGAAATAAACATCTTCAGTGGCCACATCAAGTTTGAGGTACATGTTATAAACCAATTTTGGTTGCAGGAGTAAGAAATGTGTCACTACTGTTATTTTCTATCACTTGCTAATACAAATTTTGAATATTCAAAATACCATGAACATAGTTTTAACCAAACTGTGTCCAAGTCCATTCAGTGTGACCTCAGTCCTGAGCTGGGTGACAGGAGCAAAACACACCATCTGCTATAATGAGGTCACATTCCTTGCGACATTATCTGACCTGTGCCCCCCCCCCCCCCCCGAAATTTTGTTTACACCTCCCTTTTTTCCCTTCCTTTTATTTTCCTTTTTTTTTCCAGAAACAAACCCTATTAACAACCTTCCCTTCAACAAAACTATAAA
>Ga0123357_10010659_pt1 | contig 11713 bp, 6 predicted proteins | sample TergutEmb28metaG_FD_89873 | JGI IMG/M metagenome (GOLD analysis project Ga0123357, IMG submission 89873) | Embiratermes neotenicus P4 segment gut microbial communities from Petit-Saut dam, French Guiana - Emb289 P4 | ecosystem: Host-associated > Arthropoda: Insects > Digestive system > Gut ...
AAAAAAAAATTGGATGATGGGAACACACCACTCAGCTCATTATGTAGTTTTCTCCACTCCTCTGTTACCTTGTCACTCTTAGGCCCAAATATTCTCCTCAACACCCTATTCTCAAACAGCTTATGTTCCTCCCTCTTGTGCGTGACCAAGTTTCACAGCCATACAAAACAAAAGACAAAATTATGGTTCTTTATATCTTAATCTTTAAATTTTTGGACAGCAGACTGGAAGATAAAAGATTCTGCACCGAATGACAGCAAGCATTCCTTGACTTCAATCTGCTCCTAATTCCCTCGTGAATAGAATTTTGATTTGTGAAGTTTATTCCCAAATATATGAACTCTTCCACACTTTCAAAGGAACTATTAACATACTTTTACTGTGACTTCGTCCAGCATCCTGATCTCAAAGACATGACCATGTACTTAGTCTTATCAGCATTAACTTCTAGTCCATTCTCCTTACTAGCAACTACTACAGCTTCTGCGTTTTTCTTTATAGTATGTATGCTTCAGCCCAATATATTAACATCATCAGCCATAAACCTAAAGCTGACGTGTACCATTTAATTTCAAACCATCCTGGCTTACCTGAACTCTCGTAATGGCGTACTCTAAAGCAAAGCTGAAAAGCATTGATGATAAAGCATCTCCTTGTTTCAAACCAAATGGCTGAACAAACTAAATGCTTACCTACCCAGACTCTGCTACAGGTTTCATTCAGACAGATTTTTATTAGCCTTACCAGTTTCACTGGGGATACCATATTCAATGAGAATATTGTACAAGACCTCCTTCCTAATTAAATCATAAGCTTTCCTAAAGACTATAAAAAGTTGATACAATGCTTCTCTGTATTCATATTTTTTCTCAAGTATATGACAAAGGCAGAATATATGATCAATAGTTGATCTGTTGCACTGAAATCCACACTGACAATATCCAATAATTTCCTCTGCATATGGAGTTAACTTTGACACCAGGAAGTTGGATAAAATTTTGTATGTAGTTGCCAAAAGTGATCATTCATTCATTAGTATTCAGCCTTGAAGGCCTGGCTTGGCAGGAACCAGAGCCCAGTCACGTGACCAGTATGGCTCTGGCACACTGCATCCTGGGCAAGTTCTTGGGGGTAGTTTGCCCCCCGCCTTTATACGTTCCCACTTTAGCCACCAGGTGCCTCCATCCGCAACGACGCGAGAGATCCTAGCAGTGAAAGGTGGAACTGTGGGCAAGAAAGATGTCCGGTAGTAATTTTGCCTAAATTCCGACTTCCACATAAATTTAGGGATCTTTTACATGCCGCAAATCAATGACATGGAACCGACGGCTTTACTTCCCCTCCGAAGGAAGGCATGGTGAGGATTTTTTCCGTCCTAAAAATCCGACGGCTTCGGCCGGGTTTGAACCCACAAACTTGGGTATTAAGGCCAGCACGCTACCCCTACACCACCAAAGCCCTTCAAAAGTGATATGCCTCTCTAATTACTACAATCTGTTTTATCACCCTTCTTATAGATAGGTACAATGATCAACTCCTTCCACTCCTCAGATATTCCTCCTTATTCCAAACAGAATTAATAAGTTTATGGATCTCAAAATGAATAGTTCTGCCCCCTGCCTTAATCAATTTTGCTGGGATTTGATCAATACCTGGTGATTTGTGTCTTCTTGTCTTTTAAATAGCCATCTCAACCTCCACCGCACTTGTCTCAGGCACTACTGGCTATGTTGCAGGTATTTCTGTCTGCATAACATCATTAACATCAGGTACATTCAATAGCTGATAAAAATGATTCCTCACCTAGCCAACAGACTATGGGAGTTTGTAACCAGATCACCCTTCTCATCCATTAATGTATTAGTTCCGGGCTGGTAACCCTTCTTAAATTCACTGATGCCCCTATACACATCACTGATATTTTTGAACTGTTAGTTTCAAGTTCATCAAATTTAGCTTTTAGATATTCCTTCGTTTTGTGCATGAAATGTCAAACAGCTTCATGTCTTACATTATTTAGATTATCTACACTGCTTTGGTTTAGATCCTGTAACCACTGCATTTTAGACTGCTTCCTGTGTTCCAAATATCATAAACACTCATCATCAAACCATAGTTTGTACTGCTTCAGGTCATACAGACCTGGACTCTCTTTAGTTGAGGTTTTAATATTCTCTTTAATGTTTTCCCAGGCCCTATTTTGAGCTCGCTATCATTCAAGTTCTCCAAAGCTACCAACCTGTTAAGATCTTAATCTGATACTCTTTCCTAACCTCCAAGTCACTTAGGTTCCTGAGATTAAATCTCTCCACATCAAACTTCTGTGCTGCTTGTTTACTTACTGCCAATAGTTCCATAATTTTTGCAACCATCAGATAGTGATCAGTATCACAATCAGCTCCCCTTCAAGATTGTACCAGTGTACTTGAATGCCATCTCTTATCTATGAAAATGTTATCGATCTGGTTGTGTGTCTTTCCATCAGGAGATGTCCAGGTCTATTCATGAATGTTTCTGTGTGGAACATCATGCTCTTACAACTAGATTTTTTGATATGGCAAAGTTTACTATTCTAACACCATTATCATTACTAACCCAATGTAGACTCATTCCCAATTGTCAGTTTGAAAATATCCTCTCACCCATTTCTTTTAAATCTCCTAACAGAATTTTCATATAATACTTAGGAATATAATCAAACACCTGCTCTAATTCCTCATAACAACCGTCTTTTGAATCATCACTTTTCTCCTCACTTGGTGCATGCACATTTGACACATTGACATTACACCAGTTACCTCTCAGAACTATATATGACATCCTATCACTAACAAACTCTACTCTCTGAATTGCTCATATTATTCTGTGGTGTAGGAAAAATCCTGTTCAAAATTGACGATTTTCGTTTCCTTTTCCACTCAGCTATTCAAGAAATTCCTGGAATTTATGGAACTTGAAAGTTTAGTGAGATGTTCACAAGAGTCTCTTCTAAGCCAGATGAAACCCATCCAAAATTTCACACTGTATTTATTCAAAATCCATCTTTTGGCGCACTGGCAAAATTGTGAAAAGTGATTATTAGCTTTGCCAAATCTGTCTGCCTGTCCATCCATTATACCTTCTGTGTGTCTGACCAACTGTTTGGATCAACTTGGCTCCCACCAGACCAATTTTCATCAAATTTTATACACAAGCCCTTTTCAAAAATCTGTAAAAAATTTGTAGTTTCATTAAAATATGACAAGAATAAAGAGTACTTTGCATGAAGACCTATTTACATTTATCATAATATCTTGCTGAATTCTTCTCAGAATGAGAAATGCTGCAGAAAAATTTGTGGAGAAAATCAAGACACACATTTTATGTTGAATAACTTTGTTTCTGTAATCATGCCAATTATGAGATAATCTGCAAAAAATATTGTACAGCCAGAGGGGCCACAGATGACAACAAAATAGAGTGCATGTGCTTTGTATTCTGAGTAATAAAGCTACAGACATACACTCGGAATAAGTAACACTTATTGCTTTTCATCAGCAACAATGGCTTTGCAAATGTGCTTGAATATTATATTCATACCTACACCGCCTGTCTTGTAATATATGTCCTACAGTCTACAGCTTGGCCTTTCAAATCATCTTAAATGTAACGACATGTAAGTTCACATCGGGTCAGTTGCATACCTCACCTCACAGCCATATAGTGGACTAGTGTAATACATGATATCCATAGCAGTTGAGTTTAAAAGCTGCCTCAGTGTCTGCAGCTTGTGGGGTGTGATAGCTTCCACAATATCTGTAACAGTACACAAAGAGGTTGTATGATTGTTACATGCAAACAAAAAGAATCTTACATGATCACTAAAAATCGCATGAGCAGAAACTGTGCAGATCAGCTATTAAAATGAAATTGTAAAGATGTAGGTATCCTTCGGGATTTTGCACACATTATCTAAATTTATCTAATCTCTATAAACCGGCTCACTGTACACATTAACACAAGATTCTCACTAAAATCTGTAACTACTGTTCCCTTTTTAGATATGTGCATTAACAGTTCACAGCATTTCATCGTACAAAATAAGAGTTCCAAGCAGAACTCACATAGCCTACATTCTTACTGCACAGACTTCCTAGTCCTATGGGACAAGCATTATTACTTTTATCTCATTTTATTTTTGTGAATAACTGAGTACTTATACACAGGTCCTAGACAATTAATTTCTGGGATATAACTTCACAAAGTTCTGTAGCATTGCTATGTTTACCCCCATTGACTCACAACTTACAAACAATACATCATACATAATGTGTAGGCCTACATATGTTTATGATCTATCTGCATACCCATTTTCACATGCATAGATTCAATGCATCATGAATTACTGCCATCAAACTGAAAGCAAAAGAAAATTCTGCACAGTGATGAAGCTGTTAATTATCACAGTAACAATTTCCTCTCAAAACAGGTTTTTCATTTTTATTCTAAACTCTCTGGTACTCTGTTGTGATAACATAAACACTATACTGAAGTCACCTAGCAATCACAACTCAGTTTTTATTGCTTGCAGAATTCAGTATTTTCTGTGGATGACCCAGCCATCTTCAGGTCATACACAGTATGTATGAAATTCCTGGGAGGATATTAGTAACACAAGAGTCATAAAAAAGAAATGAGATCTCATTTTTTAAATGAAGAATAAATAATATGTAAGAGTTTGCATCACTGATAAAAATTATGAAGTTGTATGCATTCCAGCTGTTTTGAAGTTCCGTCTTTTACCAATTTAAGGTTACTTTATGTAAAGTACTTTATTTTGGCATACAATTTTACTTTTTGAAGATTGTGTACAGTAGATTCATAGTATTAAAGTTTTCTTGCCTTGAGTACAGACTGGTTGAAGAATTAGTTTATGGTGTACCTGCAGAACAAATTTGTAATTTGTAGGTTATGAGCTTCTTTTTATTGTGAATGTGGAAACTGAAATTGAAGGACAGAATGAATATGTTGTTGCTAGAGAAATTTGCTAAAAATAATTAAGTGAAATGTCAATATTCTTACTATATTGAATAATCTGTGGAATATTCAAAAAGTAAAGCTACATACTATAATCAAGTACTTTACTCCAAATAACCTTACATTGAAAAAAACACAGAACTTCAAAACAGCTTGAATACATATAACTTCAAAATTAATGTAAATGACATGAACTTTTATACACTATTTATACTGTAGGTAAAAATAAGATCTCATTCCTTTGTATAGAACTATATGTTTCAAAGATCCTCGCAAGTATTTTGTACATATTACGTATTACCGAAAAGGGCCAGGTTGGCTGAAACATGTCATAATGAATTCTGAAAACAATAAAAATCTAACTGTGATTCACTGGTGATTTCAATAGTTATGTCCTTCTCATTTTACTGATTTACTATATCAGACTGCATACACTGACTTGTACATACTCAGCTGCAAGTTTCAGCCCATGTGAGCCATCTTCTGGTCATCACATAACCCTATACACGTTCAATTAGCCGTTGATATTATCGCAACACTATCACAATAAAGTCACTGCACATAATAACATTCTTTTTCTTAATAATTTTAATGTAGGCTAAACGGCAAAAACTATTCCATCCCCATAATTCCTGTGTTGTGAAATGTTTCAAAACCACACCAAAAAATAATTATAATACAATAAATAAAACATGAATTTAACACATGACTTCATGACATAACCATTCCAATAATGAACCAGAGTGTTTCTTAAAGACTGTTAAAGCTTACATACCAAACCTGTCTAAATGGCTGTGCTATTTGATGTTTCTTTTTGAGGTTGTTGGGTCTGTACCATATACGACCAGTGTAATTCTTGAGGACTGTTAATCTTGAATACTGAACCTGTCTGAAAGGTTACACTATTTGCTGTTTTTGTGGTGGTGGCTGGGTCTGTACTGTATGGAACCAGTGTAATTCTTAAGGACTGCTAATCTTGCCAACTGAACCTGTCTGGATGGTTACACTATTTTCTGATCCTGCAGAGGTGCTGGTTCTGTACAGTATGGCACCAACTATTCAGTCCATAAGAATTACACTGTTTCTTTACTGGATGGATCATGTTAGAAGTCATGCGTTAAACTCCAGTCCATAGTCTAGTCAATACATTGACAATGTTGTTCTAGCATCCTGCATCCATCTAAACTATATGCATTAAACCTTACATTAATCTCATCTCATAAATCATCCTCATGGGTCATGTTTTTCCACCAAATTGTAACTCCTACTCAATTAGTATTTTTCCCATGTAAATCTTTCATAGCATACGACTGACCCCGCTTTGGAAACTTTGTTTCAAGTAATCAAGTTTTCAGGCTGCCACTCCTCTGGGATATTACATGGCATCTGCTGGAGGATGGTTACCAATGATTTGGGACAGCCTGTTGGTCCCATCTTGGAAGGCTGCCAGGCATCAGCAACCATCAACCTATGCTGCATAACATCCCAGAACAGCAGAGGCCACAATTGCACTGTGGCAGAAGCCTGAAAGATCCTAGTTATGCTACTATGATTTTATTAGCCCACTTTCCTTCTTACAAGATAGGAAGTATATGATATCATGACAGTGTGTGTGTGGGTGTCACTCCATTCAACATTGGATACAAGTGACTGACTGTCATGAGATTTGGTATTAATGTTATGCCACTGGAGACCACACTAACACCAAGCACTGTAATATCCTTCATATACTGTAATACCAGCATGGCAGATGCAGAAACTTGTAAGGTGGGAATGAAAATGTCACTTAATGCATGGTCCCAAAATGTTGTAAGGTAATAAATCAATAAACAATAAATAACTATGTTAACAACAGTGTTTATAGAATTAGCAACATGTTGACAAACAAATGTATCATTCAGTTTCACAAAATAACTAATCCATCACTGGAGTTTGGACTGCAAAACTATGTCAGGAAAGATTGTAAACATTAATAAATACCATGTATGAAACAAGTATGAACACAGCAAAGGTACAAAATATTAAGGTTATATCCCATAAATCTGACATTAGGAACAAACAGCTTATAAGCCTGAAGTGTGTAGAAGATTACCTCCATCAAGTACGAGTGATGACCTCCATTCGACTGGAAAGAACTCTGCACGATACTCTGATGATGCAAAATACTTCTGCTTTAACCATGTCACACATTCACGAAACCTGCAAACACAACACAAATCAGAGAAACATGTATCTGTGCAGCAATAAAAAAATTGCCTAAAATATCCAGCTGAACACACACTCACACCTGATATAAAAATTAGCCTTCTTTATTACAAATCTCCAAAGGCATCATAAAGCTGCATTATTTGGAACTATAATTCTGGATGTTCTAGTAACGTGCTACATCATTACTCTTCCAACAAATCTCCTGTGTTACTTTGACCAATTAAGAGAGAGACCAGAAAGGAATGTATATAAACCTAACTTTTGCAAAATAAGTATCTTAAGCATAATATCACCAATGACCAGCATATGTGTTCATGTATGGCTGCTTAGAAAAGAATGCTGCCATTCCAAGAAATTTGGCAATTGTGAAGATTCACCACCATGGTACAACTGTTAAGTGTCTATGATATTTCTTATGAGTGTCTCAAAAACATTCTGGTGACTTGATCAATCTATGTTAGGAGGTAAGTGGATCACTTAACCTTTTAAAGCCCACTGGTTAGGTGATGCATCAAGAGGTTCAACATTCAACAATTGTACACTCTGCCCACACTGTATTTATGTGTTTTGTATTTATCTGAGAACAGTGACTTGTGCCACTTTGATCAGTTTTTATAACCGAGATGCAAAGTGTTTACTGTGCGATATGGACTGGGTCTTTAAATAAAGCAGTCTGTGCTTCGTCTTTAAAAGGTTAATGGTTGGGATGGCATACGTACCCATCACCATAATTTTAAAAATTAGCTACATGCTGTTCAATCCTTATTTCCTATATTTGTCAATTTTCTTCAACAGGTGATCATTACAAGGTAAGGTACGTAGCGTGTATCTCAATGCTACACAATTTTTACAGCGTATACAGTACTGCCAAAGTATATATGGCAAATTCCTTTAATCCAATGTCCAATAATCTGGAAATCCTGATAATCTGGTATTTGAGGACAGCAGTCTAAAACTGGAAGTTTTACTTTTTACCAGAAATAAAGTTCCATCAATGAAACAGTTCATGAAGGCCTTCAAGAGTGTCTGTATGTCAAGCATTTGCATCTCTTGGCCCCTTGTCTCCTTTGTCTTCTACTCCAACAACTTCTTCACCCATTAAAGACCCAAGAAAACACAAAAGGGGACCTTTTCAAACTTGAACCAGCAGATTAAGGAGATAGCCAAACTGAATGCTCCCCAAACAATCAGTACAGCCTAAGTACATGGGAGGTAACAAAAAAATTACCAGCACGAATGTAGGTCAGTTTAGGCACAGTCTAATAACCTGGAATATTCGATAAGGCACCTGTCCAGTCCAGTGTGAGTGGGGTTATCAAATTTTACCATACAGTACAAGGAAATGAAGAAACTTTTCGCACATCTTAGAACCTCACAGCAGTGATTATAAAAAATACTGTCTTCCAGGAAGTGATTCTGTGTAGTCTGGTTGAAATTAACTACGCATATGGCATCACATCCTAGCGGACAGTAGTCTTTGTACTTCTCATAATACAAATTTTATACGTATGGGTTTGTGTAACGAACCTAGTAAATAAGCAGCAGTGTATATGCACCATGGGCAAGGCAAATTGCTTTCTTAATCTATAAATGTTAAGACAAAACAATTAATTTAAATGCTAGACACACTAATGGGGAGCAATTGAATGCAGCATTCCAAAATGGAGGAGGTCTCACATACAGAACTCAACGGATTCCAGCAATTTATGCAACTTACTGTACTCTAATTCTAATTAAACTTGGCACTTTAAACAGTAGAAAAAGTATCTGATGTACGTACACAGATGTGTTGCGAATGATGCGGCCCGTATCCATCTTCTGGCCAATGCCATGAATCACGAAAACAAGGTGTGTGATATCCACTGGGCGGTCATTCTCAGCAGCATGAACTTTATACCCTCGGCATAAACGGTAACCAGTAGCTAAAAAAATTGTAAAATACCATTAAAACTTTAATATATTTAATTAATCTGCTGTTTACTTATCCTTCCAAGAAGTAGTAGTATGCACTAGCTGATGTCTATAGATTTTACAGTTTCGACAAGTAATGGAACAGTACACCAGTGTACTTCAACAGCCACATAATTTAGGATGCAAGAATTTATGAATGTTGAATAGATAGCTGAAGAATACCTCACATGCCATAATGAGAGAAAACTGTCAACTGGACACACACACAGGGTGATTCTTAATTATATACGATAAATACACATATAAGGATCATGTTCTTCTTCCAAAATCAGGAATGGAAGAATTATTTCATTTATTACAGGATTACCGATGGCAACAAACATGTGGTTTATGCACAATGGAGCTCTTGCTCATTTTAACTTCATTAAAGCAGTTTTTGGACTCCTAACCAGATTGATGGATAGGTCAAAATGGACTGATCTGTGGCCTTCAGGAATCTGATCTCACTCTGGCTGACTTCTACATGTAGGATTCACCCGAATGCATGCTTCATTCAGAAAGAGTCAACATGCAAAGTAAGTTAAATATTTGACTGAAATGGCTGTGATAATATGACATATGCCAGGAGCTCTTGACGAGTATAAGAAATTCTTGGCATTGCAGGATTCAGTTATACTTTCAGATATACTAACAGGGACCATTTTATCAACTATTGTAACATTCTGTCAACTTTAAGACACTGCTAAGATGAAACCTAATAAACAAATGCACTCCTAAAACAAAACATAAACGTCTTCACAAGAATCACTGTAAATCCAGTCAAACACAACAAGTATTTAATTTTCTACTATTTAAACAACATGTATAGGCCTAGAAGTCCATCATCAAGTTGAACAAGAATAAAAGAATGGGTACACAGATTATGTGAAAATTGAGATCTCAATTCCTTACCATTTTGTACTTTTATGTGGAATGTTTACAACATCAGCTGACCCCAGTAGCCATGCAACCCAAGGCATGGGTCTGCAGCCACTTGCTTGCTGGGATTTTGGGTCTGAATCCTGCTTGGGTCATGGATGTCTATCTCTTGTGATTGTTGTCTGTTGTCAGGTACAAGTTTCTATGATGGGCCAATCACTTGTGCAGAGAATCCTATGACATGTGGTGTCTAAAACTGAGTGTGATCTTGAAATCTCAATAATGCAGAGGCCTACATCCACTAGGGTTGTCATTCCGCAAAAAAAATCTTTAACATACGAGGAACAAGCTTGAAAATTCAGTAATTATATTTTCGTTTTAAAGGACTGGCTCATAAAAAAATGCCAATATAAATAGTAAAGTTAAACAGTTATGAGAATTAAGACTAAAACCAATGGAGCAGCAGGTGCTTCTTCACATGGCTCATGTGTATCTGTGTGGTGTAGTGGTCTCTCGTAATGAAGGCAGGATATTTCCCCCCCAAAAAGTCTACGTGGGTTGTACTTGTTATGACTTTCAGAATTTATTCATTCATTAGTATTCAGCCTTGAAGGCTGGGCTTGGCAGGAACCATAGCCCAGTCATGTGACCGGTATGGCTCTGGTACACAGCATCCTGGGCAAGTTCTTGGGGGTAGTTTGCCATTGCTTTCCCCCGCCTTTAGACGTTCCCACTTTAGCCACCAGGTGCCTCTGTCCGCAACAATGAGAGAGATCCTAGCAGTGAAAGGTGGAACTGTGCGCGAGAAAGATGTCCGGTAGTAATTTTGCTTAAATTCCGACTTTCACGTAAATTTAGGGTTCTTTTACATGCCGCAAATCTACGACATGGGACCGACGGCTTTACTTCTCCTCTGAAGGAAGGCGTGCTGAGGATTTTTTTTGCCCTAAAAATCTGACGGCTTCGGCCGGGTTTGAACCCACAAACTGGGGTACTAAAGGCCAGCACGCTACCCCTAGACAACCGAAGCCATCAACTTTCAGAATAACTGGACATAATATTTAATGTTAGAAAGGGAAAATATAAATTAAGGCAGCGTAACATGGAAATGAAACTTGAAGGTGAAAAACTAAAGATGGCATAAAACTTATTTGTATCAAAAAATTTATATGTCCACTTTCCTGAAGGGCAACTTCTTTTCAATTATTGAAACTTTAGACTTTGAGACTTTAATCTTAATGCTTTTAACTTTTTAAGATCACTATTTCTATTGACACTTTTACGATCCAGTTCTTTAAAAGATAAACATAATTACTCAATTCTCAGGATGTTCTTCTTACGTTACAGATACTCAACATAAAATACAATATTGTAAGGAGATGAACTCTCATTCTCTATATAAACTGTATATATATTGTAATTTATTCCTTTTTGGGTAATTCCCCAGCGTCTGAGTTCTAACTGCCGACGTTTCGGAACTCACTATCGGTTCCATCTTCATAGGCAGGTGAATGAAGTATGTCAGTGGCAGGATACATACTTCATTCACCTGCCTATGAAGATGGAACCGATAGTGAGTTCCGAAACGTCGGCAATTAGAACTCAGACGCCGGGGAATTACCCAAAAAGGAATAAATTACATTTAGAACACAGCGAAAGC
>Ga0123357_10010660_pt1 | contig 11713 bp, 12 predicted proteins | sample TergutEmb28metaG_FD_89873 | JGI IMG/M metagenome (GOLD analysis project Ga0123357, IMG submission 89873) | Embiratermes neotenicus P4 segment gut microbial communities from Petit-Saut dam, French Guiana - Emb289 P4 | ecosystem: Host-associated > Arthropoda: Insects > Digestive system > Gut ...
AGTTTTTTCACGGGACATTTAAATTTACGTACTATACCAGAAACGCTTTAGAGCGTTTAGAGGGGGAGGGGACTTTTAAATTCCGAGCGCTTTGGAGCGTTAGGGAGGGGAAAGGGTTAAACCAAGTATGTGGTTCAAGTATATGGGCAGTATGCAAGGAATGTGGTCAATCGGAACAGAAATGGAAAAGCAGAGTCTAGATGTAAACAACAGAATCTATAAAATGGGAAAGTTGAGAAACAAAATTCCACACTTCAAGGTAACATGAATGAGATATGCAGATGACAAATTTACACATATAAAGCTCTCTTCTGGGTGTAAGTGGATGGGAAATGATACACAAGAATGGCTAGGCCCTATTTATGATGGGACAGGTAAGGGTGTATCGCTCAAGGGAGAAAAAACTTTCCTGGCCTCACACAGACAGTGGCTCTAAGAGGCTTACATGACCTGTGTAAGAAGAACACATCTTCCTGGTTCATGTTGATGGGTGCAGCCTGACCTCCACAATCCAGGATCTGTACCTAGAATTCTGGGCCAAGATACCAGTGTTACTAAGTACGTAGGATGTAATGAACAATATCAATGCTGTGTTCCACCACTGCTGACTATTTCTGATGGTAAAGTCAATGTTCAAATGGATGGCCCAAGCTGTCCGACATATAACTCCATGCACTTTACATATGGTGGTTGACGGCCATCGTCCCTCATGTGACAAAAAAGGCGGAGACCTTCCTTGCAGAAAACATGCAGGCTTGATGTTGTGTTTGGATAGCACCCTGCTGATAAGCTGAAGTGTTATGGATGTGAAGCCAGAAGCCCACTACCATGGTGACACCTCTTCATGGTCTAATTTTTATCAAAGATTTCTCTGTCCTATACCTCTTGTTGCGGTAGGTCTTCTGGAATAGGTCTAGTGTGACATGGTGACTTTCCTGCTCACAGATTACTCTGGCCCTGAGTGAAAGGGTGCAGAGAACCATCCAGTTTGGCATGGATAGGGTCTGGACTCACAGATTGAAATATGTAGCTATATAATGTTACATGAATAGAAGTTTCATTACATGTAGTATAAAAGACATATTGTAAAACACTGGTTGGTATATGAAGCATACAATGGATGACGCTATTCACTGGTGTATCGTGCTGAAGTGACAGCTACGATGCTTAATAATAATGTGGGGTCAATTCTGGCAACTGTCCATTCACACTTTATACAACACTTTTTGTTCCTCCCTTGAAATATATTTCAGCTGAGCCACATATCCTCTAAGTCACTTATCAATGATAAGACGAAAACTTCTGCATGCAGAAAATATAACTTGTGTGAACTACACATTGTGCACACACAGAAACACGTTCAATAAAATCAGCATTATGTAACACCTGGAAAAAATTAAATACTATATTATGAACAAATGTAATTTGTTTCACAGGATTATTTGCTTTGATGTTTAGACGAATATTTGAGAGTGATGAGGAAGTGGTGACAGCTTCCAATAATCAGCCACACACACAAACACACTGAGATTCTTCCTTTTAAATCAGAATTACACAAAACTGCAAATACCTCTTAAGATAGACAATAAGGAAGTCTGGATATCTCCATACAGAGAGGGTCTTGGTGGCACACTGGTTCTTCTGGCACATGGGGCAGTACCAAGGGTTGTGCTCGTCCAGTTGTTCGCTGTGCAAAGGAAACCAATCAAAGCATTTTTTTTCTAACATAAATTGTTGTGAAATTTCAGTCTTAACCCTTTAAATGCCAAGTTAAATCCCATTTGCCATTTGCTGGCTTTAATAAGAGCTCACCTTATTCTCCACGTTAGCAGGGTAAGGGTTAAGAATCTCTGTAACAGGAAACACGAAATACTTTGACTACCATACAGAAGTGGGGCTGTATCTCCAAATCTTTAAGGCATGCAGAAGGACAGCTCTAAATTCTTTCACTTGTACATAACAACACCTTCCATATACTGTATTTACTTGTGTAATCTTATGCTTCCTTTCAAACAAAACGTCATGCCTGAAAACTATAGTACATATAACACGGAAATCATACTTTACAGAGTACAGTTTTACAGGCTAGAAGTTGTGCAATTTAATTATTTTCAGCAAAATTTAAAACCATCATTTTGAACCTCAATGTGCAAATGTTACATTTCCTCACATCTGACTCCCTCGCAGATCACTGGTAATTATTCCTAATTTAGCAGAACACTACAAAAGAAAGACAAATGCCTTCACTATACTGAACAGAATACAGCACCCAACACAGAATGTCCCACTCAAAATGACATACTAATTGTATGGGAGACCACCAACAAACCTTACATACTTTTTAATTTCCTACAAACACAACCTGCATTTATAACCCACATCACTCTGTTACTAAACACGGAAATGGAAAAGCACAATTTTAGACTAGAAAATGCCAACACTGTCCAAGAACCATGCCTAGTTAGGATGGCAGGGTCTATGCAAGCAAAAATGACAGGCAGCAATTTTTCACCTTTCAGAGACAAATTTATATGCCAACTATATCTCCTGACAATATGAGTTTTTCTACCTAAGAGTGGAAATAAACAGCTATCAAGTAAACACAGGGAGACCAGCATGTGGCATGATAGGCCATTTGCAAGTACATTTTACAGACAAGCATATGATCTCAGAGGATGATAAAGGTTAAGACAGTCAAGAGGGTGGAATATATGGGCAGTAGCACCCCAAGTAGTGCATGACAACACTTACACTCTTACAGGAGAACTGTGAACATGTACAACAATCACATGGATTACATGTGGGTATATAATGATTTCACACATATATAAAAATAGACAAATGCAGAGACGCACAAATTTCAAAGATCTACCACGAGCGACCACAAAATCTGAGGTGCCAGAAGCATGACATGAAGCAAGTTCCATACTGAAGGTTCATGAATATCAGGCACTACTGTAAAAAATTTAGTCACCACGGCTACCTCAAGCTAGATTTTGAGCACTCCTGCACAAATGTACAAAAACAGTCTGAAAATTCATGCCAAGAGACCCCACCAATTTCTTGATAAACAACTAGACAAAAGAAGTCCCTGGATAACATCTCAACCGATACAATTTTTGCAGAAAATGTAACAACAGCTGAATGTAATGTGGCAACACCTCACATAAATTCTGTTGCTTGTAACTTCCACCATTACGAACACTGAGACAAAAATTTCCCATGTGAGATTCTTACAGCAGTGATTATGAAAATTATGGTCTTCTAGGATGTGATTTGGTGTAGTCATAATTTTGTAACTAAAGAACCTCAACTGACTGATAATACAAGAGGAATTCATTGCTGAGCAAGTATCACAGTTACCAGCACTACAGCAATATCTTGCAGCAACACATGTAAAGATAACTGCAAAGTGGAAACCACTGTGATATGATGGCTCACAGCATAGGACAAAAACTTCAATTAACGGGGGCTACAGAAGCTCATCCCACAACATGATAAATTCCAGAACTGTGGTTGGGACTATGTGAAGGAGTGATGGGACAGCATTACTATTAAACATGATCTGTTCTTTTTTGAACTTATTTTGGACTAAACTGCAGTGGTCCCATGTCATGCTAATATCTATAACAAAAAATGTGTGTGTGCCACAAACTGAAATTTTGTCCATAATGTGTGCCTCCCAGGCCTCCACTCATGCCCCTCAGCCCTGTGGTCCCCATGCATAAATTTTGCGACTTAAACAAGCAAAAAATTTTGCCTCAGGCTGAAAGGCACATGTCTGCTCAAAGTGACAATATATATATACATGAAGGAGAGAGGGGAATGGATGCAGCATGAGAAGTTGCAAATTACAATCTGAGACACTTACATTTATACCTATTAACGGAAAAGTTTTTGGCTTAAAAAGCTGGAGGTAAAAACACAAATTTAATTTTTTACTACAATCTCTTGTATGAATTATAAGAACACATACTAGGCAAGTAAAGAGAAAGTACTAAGAATACAGACACAAAACATATAATGAAAAAGGGACACAAAAAAATTAACATCAGTTTCCCAATACATATTAATTATCATAATGTTTCACAACAGAATTCAGACTATAGGAGAGACGGTTTGTACACACAGGAGAAAAGGGCTGCTTAGAAAAAGTTTGTTGTACACCTGCAGAAGTGTTAACTACTGACCACTAGTTAAAAATTGAAGGATAATATTAAAATAAATTTTAGAGAAACTGGATGGGAAGGAATGAACAGGACTCAATTAGCCAAGAACAGGGTCCTATAAATTTTCATAACACAGTAATGAACCCCAGGGTTCCATAAAAGCAGAGCTTCGAGTAACTGAAAAACTATCAACCTTCAACGAATGCCTTGCACCACTGCATTTGTCAACATAATTAAAACAGAAATTTTGGGCAACGGAATGGATGACATGCTACATTCAGTTCTATGCAGTGTATGAATTAATTTTAACAGAATGTAAAAATATTATCTTTAAACCAAAGACAAACCTTTCACTAAAGGCCTGAAGGCAGTCATACAGTGACAACGGATCTTGGTGACGCATGAGCTTCATGCTGGGGTGTTCGATTGACAGATCCGTGTGGTCTATTGGTTCAGAGAACCGCACAGCCAGCGTGTCCCCAGTCTGCAGTAGGAGCTCTCCTTCTGGCACCACACGGCAACCTCGGCAATGCATTGTGTACATGCAGCGTGAACAGTGATAACCCTGCACAAACACCATGCAGAAGACGCAGTTGCAGAATGTTTCATGATATTTTCCTAAGCTATTTTGAAGGGGTGACAAAAGCCATGAAAAACTTCAATCAGGTGGGTCAGTGACCCAGCCAACACTAAAATTAAGCACTTCTAGGTTCAAGTTAAATGCATTACCATTCTAGGCATGTGTTGCCTGGACCAGTGCCTTTGAAGTCAAGAAAGAAGGCCACAATATGTTCATTATTGTAACTACAGAAACTAGTAAGAGAATATTTCATGGCAAAGAAGAGAACAGTAATATTTCAAAATGAGAATGCCATGATGTAGCTCACAGACTTTACTAAGAAGTTCTTTGCTTTCAGGATGCCATACAATTTCAGAATACATGCAGAGATGTACTTTAATTAACCTTTTCGCATCGGCATTTAAATGGCTACAGTCCACCTTCACGTACAACATTCTTTTTGCTAGACATTTAAATTTTAGCGCATGGTTTAAAAAAATGCTAATATTCCGGGAACCAAAAAAGATTAAATAATGGATTAAATGGCATTTTTCGGGAAATAAGACAGAGACATTCCTACGTGTGTTCAAGAAAGCAGGAATAATTTTAGTTTGTGAATTGACAAACAAATTGTACGGAATATGCAAAAATTTCAGTTTATTTTACTTACATATTGGCTTGAGTCCCCAGGTTTTCTTAAGAAGGTCGCACCTGATGTTGTTAGAAGTGTGCCTTTGTGTGGTAATTTTCAAAACATGTTTTTTTAATGCACAGTCCCACTTCACACTTACAGCACTTCATGAACACTTTCTGTCACACCCCTGGCCTTACACATGCAACACCTCAGCTGCGTCTCAGACGGGATAGGCCAATGTTTGCTGCCGCAGACTTCAAGCCTGGCGACGTGCGATTCAACGTTAGGTGGTCTACCTAATGACCTTGGTATTCTCCGTTCTGGTGCAGCATGTGCCAACATATTCCTCACTAGGGAATATCGAAAATCTCTATGTGACATTTTCTTACCCCCACACGAGGAACGAAGAATGCAGCTATTGAGAATGGCCAGGACTAGCAGACGAAAGAACAATTTTTTCGTCCACAACAATAACTTAGTCAATAGCCAGATTTTCGGAAGGGTTGTAAAATTTGGAAAATGTGGCATTAGAATTTCAAACAGGTCTCATGTCTTCCATAGTCTGTCAAACTTTTCGTCTATCCTATCAGGTTCATTCCTGTTGTCAGTAAAATGTAAGTAACGAAGGATGTGAAGGTATTGGTCCCGTTTCATCATGGTGCCATAGAAAGGTATGTATAGCTGATCCAATGTTGACGAGTAGTCTGTCAGTTTGTCTCTTACACCATGTCCCATCTATATCGTCAATGACAGAAACACAAACATTTCGGGTTCAGTAATGTCAGGTTCAGGAGAGGGTCCACCGTCAAGTCTGTCTGTGTAATCTTGGTAGTAGCAGTTAGTCTCCATCACCAGCAGAGTGATAATTTCTGCAAAATACAGAAGAAAAACGCTATGTGGACTGGAGCCGTCATTTATGTGGGACACCTCATTGTCCTTTCCTCTGGAGCCCCCTGTGTATGTGTGTGCTACACTGCTCTGAGGGCAAGAGGGGCATGTCCATTGTAGGGTTAGTGGCTGTTGGGTCTGTTCACCTGGCCCACTCTCGCCAGCATCCTCTTCGTCAGAGGCACTGGACAAAACTGAACTGCTGGACTCGTGACAACTGGCTGTTTGGCGGTAAGGTTGAGGTTGTGACAACCCTGGCACACTTTCATAATCTCCCTCAACTGAACTGACGTCGCTTGATACTCTCGCTTCATCACTATCAGTGTCGACAATCAGTTAAGATATTTCTTGGGGCTGCAGCAACCTTGGCCTCTTGCATGGTTGACTCATTTTGCCACCACTCACACCAATTATCAAATGATTACTGGGAAGAAAAACAAGCTCTCTGTGCAACACTGGATCTAAACTTGGCCCAAAGTCTGAGAAACGAAACGCAATATTGTCGAGCTCTAAATGGGACTCTTCAAAGAACATAAACATACACAAATTTCACGAAATGGCGACTGTGGTCTCTCAACTGATAGAGGAAGTCACTGCACATGCACAAAGTGTCAGTCTCAAGGATGCGTGAGAGATATGCGCGGACGGTACTTACTTTCCGAATAACCTACATATGTAGAAAAATGAGCAAAATTTCAGATATATCCTTATGTAAAAGCATGGCTTTCATTGCACAGATTTCCATGCAACTCATTTTCATTCAACTGCATTAAGTGGAGGTCTGCTACATTAAATTTCACCCAAACACTGAAAATGTTAGTAGATTTTCATTTATACACTTTAGTAAGGAATGACTCTTGGCCATTTTCACAAATATTACTCATTTAAGAACTTTTTCTAAAGAATTCTGATACCAAATTTCATGAACATGTGACAAAATATTCAGTCACTGACACCAGTCCACACACAGATGGATGGACAAATGACGGACATGGTCTCCAGATAGATTTTTCGTAAAGGTCACCTAGAAACTACCCCAGTAAACACGCTGCCCATAAAATATACCAATGTACTCAACTGCCACCTGTCCATAACATTTCACTCTATGCACTCACTTTAACCCTTTCCCCGTTCCATTTAAATCGCTAGTGCCTGGGCAGAAGAGCCGAGTTTTTTCACGGGACATATAAATTTACGTACTATACCAGAAACGCTTTAGAGCGTTTAGAGGGGGAGGGGACTTTTAAATCCCGAGCGCTTTGGAGCGTTAGGGAGGGGAAAGGGTTGACTGAACAGGTCTTCCTGCAAAACTACTGTGAACTTTATAAACTCAAACTGTTGCATGTGCTTACTTCAACCAGCAATCCTGTTCAGTTACAGCCAGTAAAGACACAAACTGTACAGAGAGGACTCTGGTCATTTCCAGCATTTAGTGTCTTTAATGGAAAAATGACCAACAACACAAAACAGAACACCACACACACTCATCTCTCCCATGTTTAATGACACCTCACACAAAACATGTAGACTGTCATGTCTCCATATCTGTTCTTTTGGCTGATAGAATATCCATGAAAGTGAAACAATACTTCATTTATTTAGAAAACACTGTCCAAAATACTGACACTATTCACTATTTCACTGCTGAAGACAAAAGGGAACCTGAATAATATGCTCTGTCTCATGCTACCTGTATCATGCAAGAGACTGACAAGATCACATACTGCTTCATTGCCTTTTGGGTCTCCCTGCAAGTTCATATAGAAAACAATCAATTCATGAGTTCTTACTGTGAGAGATGAACTTTAACTGAATGTATTAACAAGGAAAGTAGTGAGGAAAACATTTAAGAATCTTAAAAAATAGATACTTAAGAAAGTGAGGTTACTATACAATGAAGAAAAGCTAAGTTATGATCAGTTGAAAACACAGCTCAGGCACTGATCACAGGCCAAAAAAATTCTGATGGGAGGAAAGCAACCACTCAGAAGAATGAGCAAAACGTGGGAAGACACTATTAGCACTTTGGAACCAGAATTAAATGCCCAGTGGGAGCTGCAGAAGACTAGAATTTAAATGAGAGCTGCATAAAGAACATCACTAAATGCCATCCACCTTAACCTGACACTAGGTGTCATGATGACCTCACCGAGTGACGGGTAGACGTGACGTTGGGCATCGAAGTGTTAAAATGAATCTCAGAAAATAGGTTATGAGGAAGTGAAGTGGATGGACATAAACCACAGCTGTTCTTCAGCCCTCAGGTTCTACCGTCATACCACTAAATGCCAACAAGAAATATTATCAATCCTTAAAAATGGAGAAACTTTTTAAAGGTTGACCATCACAATGTGATGTATAAAATTAGATGGAGAGGACTATCAACCACAACAACAGTTTACACAATACTTTATTGATGACTGTGTTTGTGCTACATGTTTCAACTTAAATAGAAGCCATCATAAGGCACCAGTAAAAATATACAGAAGAAAAAACTAGATAAAAACACAGTTTAAGATATAATTGAGATCACAATTTTACATATTCATTTAGATCGAAATGTGATATACTGAAGTTTGTTGCTGGCTTTTACAGAAGATGAAACACGTAGCACAAGTACAATCAACAACAAAATATTGTCTAACATACCGCTGTAACTGACACTCCTTTCTATCTGTCTAGCACTACATTACTTTGAACAATGGGATTTCTTAACCCCACTACACAGGCAGAACATTGCAGAAGAATACACACCTCAACAAACATACTTACACAACTAGAATAACAAAACGTTGCACTACCTTGTCCATAAAACTTGTGTACAAACAATTATTGTTCCAAAGCCAGTGTTTTATCTGTGTACATCATAAATGTACTTCATAACACTCCATGTACATTTTTTTATATTCTGCAAGCAGTAATGAAGGCTACCAACATAAACACTTCGCACCCACCTGCCCATCGACCAGAAGAATAGAGTAGGGCACCACATAAGGAACCAGAGGATCCACAGCTGCATACAGATCTTGTCCCTGTATTCGGTTTGGCAGGCGTATGAGATTTGGGTGCCCAAACAATTTCATCAGCTTTTTGTTGTTATTTCCATCACCTTCACTGTCCAATCGGAACACTATGGGGACATTCAGCAACCTGCAAATCACATATGTCAATATTTTAGTGCCTACCTTTCTTACATGATACTGCAGTTAAAATCAGTCAACACATATGGAGTCTGCCCAGAAAGATTTGCAACACTTTCTATACTTAAGTCAAAATCAAGAGGAAATGTCTATAATTTTTGTGTGGTTACTTTTGAATGTTCCACTTGCTATTGCAAAACTGTGGAACAATACACTTTCTCACACAATCACAGGGCATCATCAAAATGGTGCGGAATGGCGATGTGCGTTTTAAACAACACGCTGTTACAGAATTTCTTGAGGCACAATAATAAACATTTACAAGCAGTTAAAAAATGTATATGGTATCAATGCTCTTGATAACAGCACCATTAGTAAGGGTTCTGAGAAAGGACAGGCAGAAAGCTCAGTGATGCGCGTCACTATGGCTACCCATTCAGCAGGGACAGTCATGGCCACTTATCTTCATGATGCAGGAGAGGATTATTTTGGCAGACATTATGCCATGTGGTCAAATGATTAACCCAGATCTGTAAAACTCTTAAAACCTTGCAGAAGCATTTCAAGAGGGTTCGACCCACAAAAACTTGGCTGCAATCCTACTTCAACATGACAATGCGTGACCACACACAAGTTTGAAAATACAGGAAGTAATCACAAAATTCACACTGCTCTTTCCCACCCACCACATACCTCAGATCTTGCTGTCTCAGATTGCCATTTCATTGGAGCCCTCAAAGATGTCAGCCATGTGAAGAGGTTTGGAAATGATAACAAAGTTACTGAAGAAGTGGCAGCAAGTACAAAATTCAAACTGGCACAAGAAAGGGATAAATGCTCGTTTCTCATAGGCACAAGGCCATTTAAAATTTATGGAGATCAGGTAAAAACACGAGGTCTGTAATATGTCCACATAGTCATCCTATGAGTATGTACAAAGAATTATATAATAAATTACTAGCAATAAAAAAAATTGTACTACAGAACTTTTTCAGCAACCTTCGATTTTGTATCAATTGGTCAGTTTCATCTTATTGGAAATGCACCAACAAAATTTCCTAAGCTTGCAGCTGGCAAGTATGTTCTCTGGATCCCATTTGAAAGACTATTTGAATATTGTAACTACATGCTTGTGATTTAAACCTCAGAAGTTAAAATCCACGTATATAATTTTTCTGCCTCCATATTCTCTTGACAACAGGCTGAAAGGATGAAAAACAATGGCAGTGTTCCATAATGCATAAACTATGCACATATCAATGCAGGCTACGTTTCAGGAAAACACAGTCGTGTACTGGAAAACATCCCCATCGTCATGAAGAATCGGCATAACAAACGTGTTCGTGTTTGTCGGTGTCCCTTATACTGAGATTTGCTACTCACCTGACAGTTGGTTTGTAATTGCCCAACTTATCAAGTGCAATAAACTCAGTCTGCGGCTTTACCATCACACCACAAACAGGGCACACAAGTTTGTCACCTCCATAGTGCCTACAGGAAGTCTGCAACAAACAAAATTACGTGCTTTTGCAATTAAAGCATCCTCTTGCTACACCTCCCAGACTTGCAACAATAAATTCATTATTTATGGACCAATGGTTATGTAATGTTGTAGGAACATATACCAGATATTGTGAAACTTCACTCTGTCTCATATCATGATGGAAGTGGCCATTCCCAGTATCCACGTGCAACTGGACACAATGATCCAAAATGGCAAATAGACAGTGTAACACATCTGCTGGAATCACTGCAAGCTCCGAGCAAAAATTTTTTTATGTTGTCAATGGGAGAAGGCCGGTTCATGCAGACCTTCTCCTTCAGTAAGTCTCAGATATAAAAAAATCTGGGGATGTGATTAGCTAGAGGTGTTCCATGATAATTAGGACTTCAAAAACAACTATAAATATCCACATTGCTTGAGCTTGACATGTGACATCTTCCCCAACCTTGCATAATGCAGCCAAGAGTTATATACTCATCAGTCCAATGGTTTTATGAATGTATAAAAAATGTGTGTGTCAAACAGTACAGTCAAAGAGAACTAGTCTGATAATTAGTTATGAAACAAACTGGTTATCACACAACAGGTAATGAAACATTCATAAACCGCTACAGTCCTTTGTAGTACATGGGGTGACAGAATACGTCCTTACATTAGCTGAGGAACATAACTCGAGCACCAGACCACCAGTCACATATGGGGTGACAGAATACGTCCTTACATTAGCTGAGGAACATAACTCGAGCACCAGACCACCACAGTCACACATGGGGTGACAGAATACGTCCTTACATTAGCTGAGGAACATAACTCGAGCAC
>Ga0123357_10010661_pt1 | contig 11713 bp, 5 predicted proteins | sample TergutEmb28metaG_FD_89873 | JGI IMG/M metagenome (GOLD analysis project Ga0123357, IMG submission 89873) | Embiratermes neotenicus P4 segment gut microbial communities from Petit-Saut dam, French Guiana - Emb289 P4 | ecosystem: Host-associated > Arthropoda: Insects > Digestive system > Gut ...
ATTCGTTGTATCTCTATACATAAACTCTTGTATTTTAATTTCTTTTCCGCTTCCTTTTGCACAACATTATTATTATTATTATTATTATTATTATTATTATTAAGTCTTGAACAAAAGGTTATTTAATGTCACACCCTAAACAAAACTTTTGGCTGGTATAATGAGAGCCATGTACATAGAAAGCTAGTGCATAGCATATAAAGATTGATCAATGTATAATGCATGGTGTCCAGATGAACTTGGTGCGTAGTAACCAATGATGCTGCCTACTCCGCAGTACTCAGTCCCTTGATAACACAGAACTCTTCAATAAGGCATGTGACATCAGTTGCCCCATAGTGACCCAAGACTTTTCCCCTCTGCTGTATTGAGTTCCATGTTTAAATAAACTCTTTGAATATTATTGTTAAAGTAGCATAATTTAACCTTTTACAGTAATGACATGGTTGAAATAATGAATTATGTAGTTTACAGCTTTATAATGTTTTGCATGCCTGTTATTGTCTGCTAACAGTGCTGGACAGAAATCAGCAAGAAATTTGCACTTTCAAATGTTGTAGATTCCTGAATTTGGGGACTGAATGTAGTTCACCCACCTGCTCACTGACTCCAGTGGCTCCCTTGTTAATGGTATGTCTCAGACTTATTAATGCAAGCAATTAGAAATTAAACAAAAATAACTGAATTCCATGTGTATTACTTCAGAATAATAAGTTTGTGTAATCAGTTTAATTTTGGGTGTGATGTTGCATGTGTCAAAAATTGTATTAAGTTGTGTAAGTGGATTATGATTTATAATCATTAAAGAGTGTAATCATAATTTCCATTTTGCGGTGGTACTGGAGTGATATCTTTGAATAAACTGCTGTTTGAAGCAACAAATTCCTTGCTCTGTACACAATATGCATGCAACACATAAAAGCTCAGACTCACTAAGGAACGCCAAGGAAGTATTATACCAGCATTTTGGAGAAATATACTGTTTCCCTATTCAAGATCAAACAGCACTTAGAAGAAGATGTAGGCAGCAGATTCCTCCAAGACATTGGTATTTGCTGATAAGACTGCAGGGTATCACAAACTAGAGGACCATTACCTGAGAATCATATTGCTGAAATGATTAGTGAAGGGCGTTATTTGTTAAGGTCTAAACATAAAAATGAATATATTCCGCTGTTTCTCCAACTGCCTAGGATTTAGCAGGAATGAGCACCTGCAGTGCTGTGGGGTATGTATCTGTATGTCTCAGGTGTCACTTAAGTTGACTCTATGTCACAATTACATAGCAGTTTTCATAAAACATTCTTTTATAAATTAAAAATATCAGTAAATAGGTACCTTTGAAAATGTGTCAGGAAATAGTTTACTTGTATACAAGCTCTAATATACAACTTCCACACACACAAATCTAATGCATTTTAATATATTTATTATGTATCAAAAATTAAATGAAATTATGCAGGTATTTTCTCATAAGTAAATTATATGTTTCTTTTTAAATTCTGTGAATATAAAATGACTAATTTATTAAGCTCCGATGTGTTCTTTATTTTTCTTAAATGACAAAGAATTTATCAAAAAATGATTAAATTTTTTGCAGTCAACATTCTTCACTATCAATAATTTCAGCCACAAACACAATTCACAACATATGTAAAGTACAGGATAGGACATCAACCATGCTTTCATGCCTGTTGTGTATAGAATTACAGTTGCCTGTTCATACAGGACTCAGATGTGAGCACAGAGCCCTCTGTTGTGCAGAATACATGAATGCTGTACCTTTGCAGCCACCATTTCTTAGACACTGATTTCACAACAGCTGAAAGGATACAATTGAATGCGTGACAATTTAACGTATGTGTGTATTATTGCCTGGGCCATAAAGTGACAAAGAAGGAAATGACAGTTAGTTCCTATGTTAAACACAAATGGGACATAGCAAATTCAAAATGGTAAGAGTATGGTGCAAATGGGGATATGACAGGTATTCAGCATGCTAAATGGCCTGTCAAGTGATGACTGCTGGATGGTACGTACAGATGATGCAAAAAATGGAAGAAAGTCATGAGAAGGAAAGGAATATTTGATAAAACTTTTGCATTCCCCTGTTAGAACACAGATCAGTCTAGTTTAAGAGGTAGTATGAAAGTAATGTCCGAAAAAATTAAAAATTTTTTTACCCCTTGTAACCATCCTGATATAGAGTTTGAGGGCAGTGAGTCGATTAGTGTTAAGAATCTGTATGGCAGCTATTAAAATATGCATTGTTAGACATTATATAAGTTTGGGGGAATTGATTTTAATAACAAGGACTACTGTGTCACACCTTTTTTTATGGCATTGCTAGATCCCTTGCTGCTTTTTTTACAGATGCTCCCAGCTTCATGTCACTACCTCTTGTAGGGCATCTTATGGTTACATTTAATGGTAAAAATAACTACTGACCCTTCCACTGTTAAGGCCATCCATTTCAGTCAACCAGCTCTGAGTATTCATGCTGAACACACAAACTTAAGTTTTAGGCAAATACAATTTTGAAATTATTGTATGGGTATCGAGCATGGTCTTTAGAAGTAAAGGTAGAATACAGATTGAGAGTATTTCAGAAATGTGGTGCAGAGGAAGATTTTTGGGCTAAAGTGGTAGCAGCTAACAGGATGTTTGAGAAAATTACATAATGAGGAGCTACATGATTTTTATACTACACCACATATTATTAAGGTGATCAAATGAAGGAGGATGAGCTTGTCAGTGCCTGTGGCAGGCTTGATAAAGAATGTACTTGCATTCACAGTGGTGTTTCCAACATATGAAGCAAACAGACCACCTGGAAGATCCAAGAATGGATTGGAAGATAATACTGAAGTGGCTTATAAGTAAATAGGATGATAGTTTATGGACTGGACTCACTACCTACAATTGCTCCATAGTCTCTTAATGAATGTAAGTATGATATACTTCACCTTGTATTCCTTAAAACAATAATAACTATTTTTCTATTATGAATACTGTATTCTTTTTGCAGATTTTAATGCATGCTAACATATGATAATGAACAGAATCTTATATTTATTGGACCATGCATCATCTTGATAGTTGAGTAAAGAGAGACCAACTTGATGTCACTTGCTTTATTTCTTTACTTAATGCTCAACATGTTTCGGATGTTAATACATCCGAAACATGTTGAGCATTAAGTAAAGAAATAAAGCAAGTGACGTCAAGTTGGTCTCTCTTTATTCAACTAACGAACAGAATGTTTTTGCAGTAAAAATGTTATGACCCCCACATTTCAACAAATAGCAAATTTCTGAGAACTTCAGACTGCCCATTATGAGAAAATAAGCACAAGCTGCACTGTGCATGTTAATCCTACACTTTAATCTGCTTACTCCATTTACATTATTGATTACTGATTATTAATTATATTCCAGCTTTAATGTATAATTTTTGTATGTTTTCTTATGTATTTCTAATTAATTTTATTTTGCATTGTTTTCACCAATCATATGCACATTTTACCAGTGTTGTACATCTATGTAATGGAAGGGACCACTTTCTCTAAAATTATGTAGATTATTGTATAATTCCTTGCATAGGTTCTGGTATGTAGGTCTGTGATGGCCCATTCAATGGGCTGAAACTAGTTACCTTAGAAATACAGCTGTGTTGACGGAATTCCTTGAAATACATTTACTGATCTGAGCACAATGGGGATGTGTCATCTAAAGACAAAAATGTTACTTATTAGACATACATTGCCAATAAAGAAAGTTGTAACTGAAATTCAGTTTAATGTAGAAATGTAACTATCCTAAAACATAGGTGTGTGTTTCTTATGTTTATTGGACCGTGCGTCATTGTGATAGTTGAAGAACAAAAGACCAACTTGATATCGCTCGCTATTTTATTTCACTTCTTATGTGTTCAACATGTTTCGAACATTAATATATCCATCATCAGGAGCTTGCGACTTTTCTGTTGAATTACCACATTGGTCATATTGTTCTTGGTTCGACATGTGCTGGAGTTTGTGTTGTGCTTCAGCCTGTAACACGGATGCCACTCCAACCCAACCACACCGAAACTCCAACACAGATCGAACCAAGAACAATATGACCAATGTGGTAATTCAACAGAATAGTCACAAGTTCCTGATGATGGATATCTTAATGTCCGAAACATGTTGAGCACATAAGAAGTGAAATAAAATAGCAAGCGACATCAAGTTGGTCATTTATTCTTCAACTATAGGTGTGTGTGTGTGTGTGTGTGTGTGTAGTGCTAAAATTATGCCTGGTATGCCACAGAAAAATCTCAGAATCCAACAAAACTTGCAAGTGGAAACAAGCATAGAGGGAGAATGAGAACTGCTAAAAGGAGCAGGAGAACAAAATAAAGGCAAACTGCAGTGAATGTAAAAAAAAAAAAAAAAACTTTTATCTCCATGTTCACTTTTTTATGTTTTTTCAAGGGCATTGAATGTGGGACTTAAGTTGTATAATAAATTACCACATCATATAAACCAGATTTTTAAGAGGGAGCTGCAATGCTTTTTGTTACAGTACGCTTGTCATGTAAATTTGGCAGATATTAGTTGCATAGTCAAGAATAAGTTGTCATATATTGTTGTATATATTTTTAATGTACATGTATTTGTGTAATTTTGATACGGATATGAATGCTTATATACTGTGATTGAAATTGGCCTGTTCTGTGTCATGTATTTGACTGGAAAGGACTGATAACAAACCATAAGGATGATAATGATGATTCTTTCTGTTGGCATTTAGTACAAGTCTGCAATCATCACTTGTGGTGCTGACTTAGATATGAGTGCTGTGAAAGAAAATACCACTGTAACAAATTGGTTGATCTAGTAACAGTTCTTAAAATTGTATTTATTTTATTTTTTATGGCAGGACAGTTGCATCTGACTGAAACATCCATGTCACTTATACATCATCACATTTAGGACTTTTAATGTAGATGTTTTTATTGGGTTCGGGTATTTATTGTGTGTATATGTTTCACTTTCTGATAACATATTTAAAGTTCTTAATTTATCATATACATAAATAGATTTGTAGTTGCAGGGATAAGAAATGGCTACTTTTAGATAATAACTGGTAATTGAAGCAAAAGCATGGCACTTGAACCATTTATTTACTAACTATATTCCATAGACCCTTGGTCATTAGAGCTATATGGTGAGGTGTCCAGATTACCTGGAAATCCAGACCACCCAAGTGAAACTCCATGATGTAGGTAACATACATAAAATATTCACTCAGTGCTACAGTAAAACTGCTTAAAGTCACAATACTGTACCTAACAGTATATGATCACAATAATGATATACAGTAATAATAACTGCAGTGGTAAATACTGGACTGCTGTTGGCCAAAAATTTTCCTCACCACTTGTGGATCCAGAGTCCAGGCATCCAGAATACTGAGACCACCATACTTATTTCACCTAGGAACAGACCCATAGCCAGACCATGAACACAGGTACAATGTGAGTGCAGAGCTTCCAGTGCAGGTGCATATATGTACATGTGTTTATACACGTATATAATACTGTATTATACATACACTGTATGTATGTGTGTGTATGTATATCTTAAGTATGCATAAGCATAACAAGCACCCTTTTCAGGACCACTAAAATGGTGTTTTGACACTTTAACCCTTATCCTGCTAATGTGGAGAATAGGATGAGCTCCTAATAATGCCAGCAGATGGCAGATGGGATTTAACTCGGCGTTTAAAGCGTTAATTACCATATGCACTCTGTAACATTGCAGAAACCATCTTGCATATGCATACATTTTTAAAAATGAGTTATTTCCAGTTGCAGTTGTTCAAAAGAGGCAATGTGTGGAGGCAGAAGGGTACCACACCTTTTTAGCAGACTGATCAGCATGTTTGTCTTTGAAATTTTGCATTTTCCTAGTGGATGCATTGCACTGTCTTGCACCCACCTGGCTATGGGCCTGCTTAGGAACATGTAGGAAAATTCTTTGCAAGTCTATATTCTACCTAACCAAACTGCCTACAGCATAAAATATTCAGTGATACATGATAGTGAATGTGACCAGAAATTAATATATTTTGACTTTGTTTCTTTTTGAAGAAGGTACTTGGCAACCTGGTGTAACAGCAACACTTTTTGAGACTTTTTTCCATGCCCAGTTTAAATCTTGGCCAGGACACTGGCCATAGTGACTGAAATTCCCAGTAGTATACCTGTCTGTTCCAGCTAATACCAGTAAAAGTATCCAATTAGACTGTCACTGCTATCACCAGTAACACCCAGTGGTGAATCCTGATTTTTAGGAAGAGCAGACAATGCAGCATTGTACCATTTCACTATACCAAGACCACCAGATCAGCTCTAAACCCTACGATTTTGATGGCTTTGTGAAGTAATCGAGAGGATCATAAATGCATTTGAAACATGGTGTTGGAGAAGAATGTTAAAAATAAAATGGACAGTTACACAGCAACGAAAAAATGGCTTGCAACAAATCCAGATGGAAAGTTACCAATCAGTCAAAAGGCTGAGAGATAAAAAGAAGTGAAATAATCAAATAAAAATTAAACATAAAGCAACATTAGAGGCAATTATGGTTCGTGAAAACGGAACTGATAGGGAGAAGGTTCCAAAATCTTTCCAGTTAGGAGCAGTTCTCACATTTTTCGTATTGCTCTGTGCCACAGATTGCTGCCCTGCGTTGTTTGAGATCACAGAGCATACAAAGATACTGATTCCTGATCCGTGCTGATTATGTTCATAGATGGCAGGAAAGTTTGGAACGTTAGAAACGTACAGCCATGCGGTACAGACCAATACCCACGAGATACCGGATATCTACTGGAGTCCTGCCATCTATCACCCGTTAGTACCAACTAACATCATAGGGCACGATTGTAATCGTTGCCAATTGAGTTTCGGCTGTTACTGAAATTTTATTATCGTGTAGGCAAGAGACTAGATTTATCCAGACTACACCTCCATATCCTATTATGTACGTTATTCAACACTATCCTTTTAAAAAAATTGGAATACTGCATATGCTCCACTACATTTGTCCCGAAATATTTGATATTAGCTGTGTGGAGATAGAGAAATAGATATGGATTACTTTTTATATGTATTAAAGTCATGTTATATGAAAGTTCTAAATTCTTCATGATACATACATACTTATCATGCTGCTCTGAGTTCCATTCATTGCAAGAGCCAGCAAGAATGTGTGTAATCCGTGGTAGCACAATGTCCCACTTACCACTATTGGTAATCCGTGGATAGAAGTTCTAGCTATGGTAATTGCTATATCACAACGATTATCATTCATTCGGCCTGGTATTGTTATTGGGGGCTATAAAACTTTATTTTAGGAGCAGCATGAAAGTGCAGCAAGTCTGATGTTACTATTACACTCGAGCAGCTTTCGGAGTCGCAAATTCATATGGCAGACCTATTTGCTTCGGTTTGTGTTGGAAATTCTAGCTGTGTCACCAGATGGCAGTGCAGATGTCTCATAGTGCCAACATTGAAGTGCAGATTGTGGTATTGCTTGTTGGTGTGCTGACGGTGGAATGTTATTTCTCGATTACAATGACGAGAGAAATGCAGTAACCAAATGAACAGGTTAACTTGAATAGTTCAACTGTACTGTACGATTAGAGAACATTGCCCTTTACTGAGTTATGTTAGCTTTATAATGACTGTTTATGTGCAGTATTTTTCGTGTCTTCACCCGCTACTGCTGAATTCAAGGTTCTATCAAAGGTGATGGGTGTTGGTAAACTACTAATTTGAGCCAATAAAAAACTTGTCTGAAATGTGCAGAATATTATAATACGTAAGTTATAAATGAAGACGTGTAATAAAATGCTGACGTAGGTTGTAGGAATAAAAATAAACGTGGTCGTGAGTTCAACACTAATTCTTAAACATTCATGTTTATAGAGATATATCAAGTGAATTATCATGGATATCCCGCTACCAGAGGAGTCTCAGCCCCCTGGACTGCCTGATGGGCAAGTTTCTTCTTCATTTCCACGATGTGATAACATTCCTCTACCTTCATGTGGTATGCAGTTCAACACAACCGCGTTACCACCCCCGTTTCCACCACCTGCACTGCCAATTGCAGCACCAATATTACCACCAGAAGCACCACCACTTCTCCAGACATCAGAAGCAATTGCTGAGCAAGCAGATGACCCAAACAGGTTGGTTTGTGAAATTGGATTGTGAGATATTAAATTTTGTGCAAGTAATGGTGTTCCCTCATAGTGTGAATTTACTGTAGGTATTCACCAAGCCGTGCAACTGCTGAAGATGATATTCCAATCACTCCTCCTCCTCCAAAATCGGAATCAACTCGTGCTCACTCAATTGGGCCCAAAACTACAGTGCTGGGGAAGGCCCAAGCCAAGAAACGACTGCTTGCTTTCTCCATGACCAAACAGGGTGGTGGAGCAGGATTGTCTTTTGGTTTCCAAAAGAAAGCAGTACCAAAAGTGAATACTGGAAGTGCAAAAGCATTTGTTGGTAAGTAAGGCTTTCATATTTCAAATTTAGCATTTAAAGCTTAAAAAGTGAAGAAAGTCAGGTAGAGTGTAGTTATATCAGAAGTGCAGTATGATTGGTAATCACACACGGGCATTTACTGCCTGTTTTAAACCATGTGACAGCAACCTTCTGCAGGAAACTCCGTGGTTTTACCTGTGCCTGAGTTACAGTATTTATGGTTGAAAGGTACATGGTATCACCTGTGTTGTGAGGTCACAAGTATGTATTGGAACTGAAATAAGAATTTTTCATTACATTTCATCCTTTATGTTGTTAATGTGTATCTAATACAAACCAGCATTATTCGACGTATAGGAACCTAAAAAGTTTTTTGTTTTGTAATATGATTATGTAATGTAAACCAACAAAATGCACACTATTCAAATTTTGTTGGTTTATGTTACATAAACATAAACATTCTTTTAGTAAGTATTTGGGTCCCAGATCTTGGTATCTGAAAATATGTATGGTAGGGCAAACATAGAAGTTTTAATTACAGACATACATATTAACTTGTAGCACTCTGTTGATGAAGATGAAGAAGCTGCTTAAATTAAAAAATATACACATGGCTGTATTTGTTAAGTTTTTATTTGTTTTAAAGTTTATATTTGTGTAGAGAGATGCATGCACACTCACAAACTATGTAACATATCACAAGAGGTTTTTTTTTGTTACATGGTATGTCACATGTAATTCATCTTGTAACAGTGATGATTTGAATCTCTTGATGCTGATTTCCAAAAAATGTTCTGCTGTGTTACTGGTAGAGAATTTTAATCTGCCAAATGAAAATGCACTTAGAATCCAACATTACAGCAGCTGTGTCTGTCTTTTTTTATCAGGGATTGATGTGATTGCATGAGTGCCCATTGTGTTTGTATATGTGGTATACTGTTGGAACCCAGGGTTCTTATTCAAGGGTGGACCACAAGGAAACACCATGTAGAGTCAGGTCAGCCATCACACAACTCATGGTGCTTATCCTGAACCTTCTGGGGTGCTGGCTGTCACTGATTCTTCCTCATTTTGTTTCTTCATGATTCTGTTTTGTCAGAGCACCAGGATAGACTTAGAGTGAATCCTGTATCTCTGTTGAAGTAATCAAGTGTTAGATAGATCTCATTGACCTCCTTCATTAAGCAAGCAGTCCATGTAGTGCCATTCTATCCAGTACTGTGGTGTTACACCATGATGTTGTATTCTGATAATACTGACTTGTTCAGTGTGGAGGGGTCATATGTGCCACATATGTTCTTAATGCCTGATTGGCATAACTGGTCTGCCCATTGTATGATTTACTCCATTCATGTGGGATGCAATCTGTGCTTAGGATCCTGAGACCTGAAGCTTACCAGCCACCAAACTTAGGAATGAGTAGAGCTGTACCTGCACTTCCCATATGCCTTTCTGCTGTGAAGAGGGACAGCTTTACCTTCACTTTGTGACCTTGACCATCTTTGACTGGTTGGAACAGATGTACATTCATCTTGGTTGGTGCGTGCACAGTTTATTGTGCTGTTCCTCATCAGGAACCAATGGATCCTGGTGGAAGTGTTCTGCACATTGAGTGTGGTGGCTTCCCCAGACGGCTTCTCCTGCTATTACTGACATTCATGTCATTTCAAAGGCCTGGTGGATGTCTGCCAAAGCATAACCATTCTGCCTGAAAGTCTTCTTCAAGTACCGGGTATCTCCATTAAGACTTAGACCCTTGTGGCCTTAGCCACCTGGATGAATGTGGAGAGAATAACTTGAGCAGTCAGAACCCAACACAGTATACAATTAAATATGAATAAAAAACCAATTTACATTTTGTCCTAGATGCTTGACCCTGCAGGGCCATCTTCAGAGTGATCATGTAATGTAGAGGAGCTTACTAAAGCTTACATCTAACTGTACCCTCCAAGTCAGCTGGACTGTTACAAGCAACTTGTCACAGATTTTCAGCAGTGGGGAACCAACCCTGTATCATTAGTATAACAATGTGTGTGTGAGTATAAAATCTAAGTATATGGGGAACTGATCATTCACAACTCTTTTCAGACCCAAGAACATTCATATCACAATAAAAAGAATATCCAGATAGGTTTGGCATATGTGTTTGGCCTTGTATATATGGTGACCACCATAAACATATCATAAACATATTGTTTGTTACAATTTTCCTTATATGTTGTCACTTCTAGTCATATTAATTAGCTGTTTTGAATAAATGTTGTATTGAACTCAGGATATGTTAATGATTGAATGCATTATTCATCCAAATTCATTATGTTGTCAAGCAATGTTTATGCAACAGCATTTATGATTTTGTTTATGTGTGTGTGGTGATTTGTGTAATGCTGATAGTGCACAAGGACTGTTGGTGTGTGTTGTGGTGATCGGTGTAACATTATAGTGGTGGAAGGACTGCTGGTGCATGTTGTGGTGATTGGTATAACATTATAGTGATGATGGAAGGGCTGCTGATGTGTGTTGTGGTGATGAGTATAACATAGTTGTGGAAGGCTGCTGGTGTTATGTTGTGGTGATTGGTATAACATTTTAGTGGTGATGGAAGGGCTGCTGATGTGTGTTGTGGTGATGATTATAACATAGGTGTGGAAGGCTGTTGGTGTTATGTTGTGGTGACTGGTATAACATTATAGTGGTGATGTGTGTTGTGGTGATGAGTATAACATAGTTGTGGAAGGCTGCTGGTGTTATGTTGTGGTGATTGATATAGCATTATAGTGGTGATGTGTGTTGTGGTGATGAGTATAACAGTTGTGGAAGGCTGCTGGTGTTATGTTGTGGTGATTGATAAAACATAGTGGTGATGTGTGTTGTGGTGATGAGTATAACATAGTTGTGGAAGGCTGCTGGTGTTATGTTGTGGTGATTGGTATAACATTATAGTGGTGATGTGTGTTATGGTGATGAGTATAACAGTTGTGGAAGGCTGCTGGTGTTATGTTGTGGTGATTGGTATAACATTATAGTGGTGATATGTGTTGTGGTGATGAGTATGACATAGTTGTGGAAGGCTGCTGGTGTTATGTTGTGGTGATTGGTATAGCATTATAGCGGTGATGTGTGTTGTGGTGATGAGTATAACATAGTTGTGGAAGGCTGCTGG
>Ga0123357_10010662_pt1 | contig 11712 bp, 6 predicted proteins | sample TergutEmb28metaG_FD_89873 | JGI IMG/M metagenome (GOLD analysis project Ga0123357, IMG submission 89873) | Embiratermes neotenicus P4 segment gut microbial communities from Petit-Saut dam, French Guiana - Emb289 P4 | ecosystem: Host-associated > Arthropoda: Insects > Digestive system > Gut ...
AGCAATACAACCCATGAAATAACTCAACAAATAAGTCGCAATCTCCTGAGGATGGATGTATTAACATCCGAAACATGTTGAGCATTAAATAATGAAATAATAAAGCAAGTGACATCAAGTTGGCCTCTCTTTATTAAAAAAATAACATTTTTATACTGTTTGACATATATAGTGACTGTCTCTCAAACGACCAGTTTAGGTTATCGAAGGGAAAATGCGATAAGTGCCTAAAGAGAAGGAAGTAACAGTACAATGAGTAATTTTGTAAGTTGTACTCTTCATATACCGTCAGTTTGTTTTTGGCGCGACAGCCGTCAGTGGGCCAGGGCCTCCTCATTCACGAGGTTTCTAGATCACACAGAACGAGGCACCACAGTCGGGAGGAATCCTCTGGACAAGTGATCAGCTCGTCGCAGAGACCTCTACCTGACAACAATCACAACAGACAAACGTCCATGCCCCCGGTGGAATTCGAACCCACAATCTCAGTAGGCGAGCGTCCGCAGACCTACGCCTTAGACCGCGCTGCCACTGGGACCGGCCATATTAGAGGTAAGAAAATAAAAAACAGAGATTAGTGGGGTATGAATAAACGATTCTTTTCAACGTTTCGCAGATTCCTAGTAAGAAAATGGCCTAGATTTCAGATGATCCTGCATACAAGGTGTCCTACCAAACACAAAAAACGCAATTTTTCATGGATATTTCTAACAGAAAGTCAGCACACAACTATTACGCCAAGAGTAAAGATGAATATAATTTACCTAAGTACTCTAATAATAAAACGGTATAAAAGTAAATGGTACCTTTCTTATAGTAAAACCAACTAGATGCACTAATTTCTCAAATTTATTTTTGCAATAAAATTCTACATGTTTCGGGCAGTTCCTCTGTCCATCATCAGGAGTTTTTCACTGTACACACAGCAATGGTATATGCGCTGACAGCTTGCGAGCAGGATCAGGATACTCCGTTCTGATCCTGCTCGCTAGCTGTCAGCACTTACACCATTGCTGTGTGTACAGTGAAAAACTCCTGATGATGGACAGAGGAACTGTAAGAAACATGTAGAGTTTTATTCCAAAAATAAATTTGAGAAATTAGTGCATCTAGTTGGTTTGTTATAAGAATTTGTCACGATGCACGGCCACCTGAACGCTAAATGGTACTAATTTAATAAAAATATATCTTTCCCTCCTTACCGATACACAGCGGCCAATAAAATAAGGCATTTAAAATAGCAATATATGAGTACGTTACTTATTTACATATAAAACGTGCGATTCTTGAAGTCCTCACGGTTTACTGTACAGGCAACATACGTAGTATCTCCTACATGTGTCGTGCATGCAGTCGATACAGGTAGGCGTAGTGTACGTTCTCTTACTGCCTGCTGTACTTCGATTTACTTTGGGTTCCACAGGCAGCAGTGAACAGGAGTTTCATCTGTTTAAAGTTTCGTTGAAAACACTAAATTACGTTCCCCCATACTTCAAAGGTTTTTTGTTTGGTAACTATGGATTTTGTAACTGCGTCTATACTAGTGCAGAAACGACGCATGCAATAGATACCTGACACTTTTTTTCGTTACAGAAAACAGATTATTACCAGGAACCACTAAGGCAGTGTTTCTAAAGCTTTCTACTACCACAGACGCCTTACTAAGCGTCAGAAACTCTGCAGACCACCACAAAAATTTTACGGCAAATCTGAGTCTTCACTCAACGTAAGTATATTTCAACGAGATTTTAAAATACTACGTAAATTTAGGCAGGCATGCATGTAGAGCGCCTATTAATTTTTTACAATTTGAAACAAATTTTAATTTTCGCCACAGATATGAGTAAAAATTCCCAATACAAAAATTGACCCAACTCTCAACAGTTGTATTAGAGTTGCTGCATTCGGACAGAGAGGTGGACGGATAGATGAAGAGGCAGATATAGAGGCAGAAATAAAAAACTAATATTCCCTTTTCGAACTTTTGTAAAAGCCCCTAAAAAGGAAATGATATGTAGCATACATAAGTATGTAGGTGCAATCTGTGTGACATTATAGCTGCAAACTTTCATGGCCAGGCAGCGCAATACGATAGTTCCAATGGATTCATAATTAGTCATCACAGATGTTTGTTAACTTAGTAATAAGAAAGAGAAACGAATAACCTATAATCCTCTCTGGCGTACCCTACACGTTGTTAAGAATGATAAATATAATGTTGAAGTAGTATACACAAATACGTAATGTAATTTTCACATGACATAACGAAAATATGTAATTACAGCGCTTAGATATGTTGAAAAACTCTTCTTGATCTTACCTTGATTCAGCGATGGTACAAGAGCGTAGCAGCGTAAAATCTGCAGATAAAAAGAGGTCAGTCGATTAGTGTATGAAACGCAACTAAATAGGATATTATTTTGCATAGTAAATTTTATGTTTTGTTGGCCGTGCATCTCGATACATCTCAACCCGGCCAACAGACGGTCAACTAAAAAGCACAACACGCACCAGTTGCATATATACAGTATACCTGCTGATGATGGGCTACAAATACGCCCGAAACATGTAGAGGTTGATTGACGAAATAAACTGAGGATAAATAGTGCATCAAGTTGGTTTTCATTACACGGCTCTATCGTAACTCAGACAACTACAGTCTAACAAGAGCCTTCAGTTTAAATATTTCGTATTTTGGAAAAGCAAATAAAAATTATATCCTTCTTGTTTAAAAGCTTTCGCCGTGTTCTAAATGTAATGTGTTCCTTTTTGGGTAATTGCCCGGCGTCTGAGTTCTAATAGCCGACGTTTCGGAACACACTGTCGGTCCCATCTTCATAGGCAGGTGAATGAAGTACTTCATTCACCTGCCTATGAAGATGGAACCGACAGTGAGTTCCGAAACGTCGCTATTAGACCTCAGACGCCGGAGAATTACCCAAAAAGGAACACATTACAAAATTTATATCATTAAACACGTCTTACATATAACAAATCCTTGTCCTTGTTACAAGAAAACACAAAATCCTTCTGAAGGGAAATGAAAAATTCTCGCATTTGTACTACAGTTCGACAATGGAAAAAGAAATAAGAAAACTGCATGTTCCTCCTATAAACGTTTTGTACGCAGTTATCAAGACTGCACGGTAGCAAAACTGCGTAAGCCACAATAAGGACTAAAATAATTACTTGTACGCCATATTTTAAGAGCGTCCGTAAATTGTGAAAAGCGACTATTAGCTACGTCTTGTCTGTCTCTCCGTCTGTCCGTCCATCCGTCCGCATGGGACAACTCGGCTTCCAATGGACGGATTTTCATGAAATTTGATATTTGAGTACATTTCGAAAAAAGTAGAGAAAATTCAAGTTTCGTTAATTCCAGAAAAATACAGGGTACTTTACAAGAAGACCAACGCAAATTTTTGGTCATAACTCGCTCAATTCTTCTTAGAATTAGAAATGTTTCGGGCTGAAATTGTACAGAAAATACAGACCCACATTTTACATTCAATATTTTTTTTTTTTTATATCGCGCCGTTAATGAGATAATATGCAAAATGTGGTACAGCCAAACGGGCAACAGACGACAATATGGTGCATGCGTATTGTGTGCTGGATACCAAATTTATTGTTATTCCACTGCAACAATGGTTGAAAGAACAAGCCTCAATGTTACGTTATAAGTACATTGCCCGTCTTGGCGAATATTTTATTTTATTTTATAGATTATATAAAGTTTTCTGAAAGAGCTAACGAAATAAATGAAAACCCTTGTTTTGATAGCCAGGCTTTCCTTACCTACTATGAATTATTATGATTAACTTGTTTACATTATTCATAGTCTAAACGTAATTGCTACAAGTGTATAATTTGTAATTTATTAGTAGTGTTAGGAACGGCAGTAACTAATTGGAGGAATTACTGTGAGGTAATTTAATTCCCGGGTAATGTTCCCTACGTTAGCTTTGGTTATTGCAATGTTCCTGCTGTTCCAATGCCACACCGAACCCACGCCATCTCTGTTCGCAGGCTGATATTGACAGCTGTGAGATTCAACTCCTGGCATGTGACATATGAAATCTTCTACGTTACGAGTGCATGATAAAATCCATCTACATATTTGTATGTACTCCGTTTGATCTCCTGTCTGGTTTCCGTTATTTCATTTTGGTTCACTAAAAACGAGTGTCATGTGCAAAGATTACCAATTTGGGTTTAGATAAGAAATACTCGTGTGTGTGTGTGTATGAACCAATATCTATTGAACAAGGTGAGACGGCGAGTCAGCCCAGAATTTCAAAAACATAACATCTCAGACAAGCAGAGACACCGTTACTGCTATGGAATATGGTTTCTTTCCTTGTCAGCAACAAAATATTTTAAGGCGTCTAGAATTTGAAGAAGGAATAACACCCACATTAACAAATAAAATTTACACGTCTAAATACAAATAAAGATGCGAGGAAATTGTTTCAATCGCACAAAAAACTGCACCAAAATACTCTTGAACAGCTTAAATTGCCATAGCAAGTACATGTTGTCATGGATATTATGTAACATTAACAGTATAACCATTTTCTTTTCACGGCTCGACAGCACTGGTGGGCCAGGGCCACCTCATTCTCGAGGCTTCACGATCATACTCACGCACACCACATGCGGTAGGACTCCCCTAGACGAGTAATCAGCCCCACTCACAGGCCTCACCTTTACACCACACAACAAATACATGAGAGAGATATCCTTGATTCCATTCCGATTCGAAACCGCGGTCTCGGCAAGCAAATGGCCGCAGATCCACGCCTTAGACTGCTCGGCGAGTGGGATCGGCAATAATATGAACATAGTTATAAGAATACAGTAAACAAACCTTCAAGAAACAGCGATGTGTTTACATAAATTTCTTTAACACTACCAACTTCTGTATTTTATTACTATTTCCATAACAAGTACGCATCAATCGGTTTTTGTGTAATGGTAGAGCGGTGTATTTGATGTGCTGTACGAACGGGGTTTTAAACACTACAATATAATAGCACAGGTGTTAGGAAAATATTAGACACTTCTACATACATAACTGCGTAGCATGTTCTTCACAAAAATAAAGTAACATAACAATAACAGCAGCAGTAGACAACCAATAAACATTACATATTCCGACAGTCTGTTTGTAGCCTCAGGTATACAGCACGCAATGCTAAAGCGTCATGTTGTCATCTGTGGACTGCCCGGCTCTAAAATATTTTTTCACATTATCTCATAAACGGCACGATTTTCAAAAAAAAAAAAAAAAAAGTATTGAACTTAAACTGTTCGTTTTGATTTCTTTTTTAAAATTCTTGTCCGAAAACTTCTCGTTCTAAGAAAATTGATCGAGATACGATCAAAAATGTATAAAGGTAAAAGGTAAAGTTGACGCTAGAACAGGCCACGAAGGCCCAGAGAGGGGTAAAGGTATAGCTTACTTTTTCTTTAAGCTCGGCACTAGATAGGGATGGGTGGTAAACGTCACGCTCCTGCTGCTTTACCCCAGGGAATGACCGGGTACCCACTGTGATCAAAAATGTTTCTAGGTCGTAATGTAAAGTATCCATTATTCTTGCCAGATTTTAATGAAACTTGAATTTTCTCGACAGATTTTCGAAAAATACTCAAATATCAAACTTCATGAAAATCCGTATAGGGGAGCCGAGTTGTCTACGCGGACGAACGGACAGACAGACGGGCAGACATGACGATACTAATAGACGTATTTCGCAATTTTGTGAACGCGTCTAAAATCTCCGCAATACAAAAGCAGGTTTCTATACCGTGTGATACCCCAGTGTAATTTTATAATTCAAATGGAACGCTGCATTTACTTTACTCAGAAGCCACAATCTGTCCCCTGAAGCGTTCGAGATATTCTAAATAAGATTACTTAATTTCAATTAGCAGATACAAAATAAACACAGAACAGAAGGGCCAGTGTTAGGGAATAATCTCGAAATAGCAAGAAGATCTAACAAACATGACAATCGTAAATTCTGAAGGGTAGTGAAACATTCATTTTTGGCGTTAACCGAATTTAACGTCTGAAGGATATGAATCAATACCATGTGAAAATTATGACAAAGAAGAATGTCCCACTATTTCAGCTGTGACAGAAATATAAAAAGAATCTTTCCTGAACTTTATGTTTCATAGAGGTGGCGTTCCTTTCACTTATATTATAGGAATAAAAACAGTACTTCTGTATTATCCCTAACATAGTAGGTCATAAATTTATGTGTTGAAACATAAATCCAGTTTACTTACGAGTTAATGTGAATTCATTCTTTCCGTTAACGGCCGGTTTCTTCGGATATAATAATAACGAAATGGCTTATCTTACAACTTGCCACGAAGGCACACAGAAGGAGTAAATGCGTAACTTCACCCTTCCTCTAACCTCGGCGCCAGATGGCGTATGTAGTTAACGTCATGCTCCGGCCACTTTACTCCCGGGAAACAGCCACGGCAGCCAATGTACAGGAGTACGGATGAGTGAGGGGGTCGGTCATGCCAGGTGTGGAAAATCTTGCTCCCACCGGGGTTAGAACCCCGAACCCTCCATACCGTAGTAAGTCGCTATACCGACTACGCTATTCCGGATAACATTTTAGGATATAGCCTGCTAAATAATACAGTCTATCATGAATTGTTTAGTAGGAGAATAGCGCACATGCTACGCCCAATTCTAGTAAGTTTTTGCAGTAATCCTAAGGCACAAACCCTAATGCTTTCCGAGTAAACGACACGTGGATGCTTCATAGACCACACGGGGTCTAGCTTGAAGAAATCCAGTGTTTTTAACTGTTTGAGAACGTGGACGCTGTGGTTGCTTTATCCAATGACGACGCCCGGTAGTATGACCAAAGAGACAACGGGACAGTCATTAGTGTCGTTTGTTGTGGTCTGAAAGCTCCTGGAGATTTACAACTCTCTGGGGACACTATATGCTAAAGCTGTGTACAGTCCGCACACTGGCAGAGATGTGCAGCTTGCAGATGCTTTTGTGCATGCATGGGGATATCTGCACCGCCGTCGATGTCTAGCACGTTAATACAGCCAAATCTCTAGTCTCCTATTTTCAACATACCGGTAATTTTATTTCCATATATTTGTGTAGGTTTCCGCATTTAAAATTTCAAAAGCTCTGTTACACTATTTGCGTTGTCATCCGACATGAACACCTGGCAAAAAGCTTACACATCACATAGTTTCTCTTTATGTGAAGAACTTATCTTGCTTATTTGTTACCTACTATATTAAATGTACATTCTGTACCATGTTACAGACATAAAATTTGCAACGTCAGTAAGACTGTAAATAAGGAGCTCAGAAAGACGTGGGAGGAAGAGGTCATAACCTGATTTATTCCGGCCATTTTCTCAGCAATTGTTTAAATGTACTAAATTACGATGACGCTATTCAAGATTCTTAGTGTTTTGTTGTTGGTCAGTTGCAATGTATTTTATTTAATATTAAACTGTAATATGATAAGATTGATTCCGTTCAAACTCCTATCCAACCACTCATTACAATTACATTCTCACCTTATTTTATATACTGTCTTTTATCCGATAATTAATAAAAAATGTACTATTAATCAATAACGTTTAATGTCATTTTCTAATACTCAGGATATGCAGCACGTATAGGGGTACGGAGAGACGCATAGAGGGTTTGGTGCGAAAACCTATGGGAAAGAAACTACTAGAAGGATAATGTTAAAATAGTCGTTAAGAAATAGAGTGAGTGGCATGGCCGTGGAATGGATTGATCTGGCTTCCAGCAGGAAAAAGTGGCGGGTTCCCGTGAGTGCAGTAACGAAATTTCGAATTGAATCAAATGCGGGGAATTCCATGGCTAGCCAGGAACTAGTGGGTTATCAACAATCACTCTGTTCCATGGAGTATGTTAACTAGTACTTTCTGTAATAGTACATTCAGATTCTGGTACAAAACTCTGTGGGTCTGAAGGAGAGCCAATATTTCTGTTACCATGGAGACTATCTAACCACAATGAATATAATGGAAAAAGAAGTCATGTGAACCCAGGACTGTAGTGTAAGTAGAGAAAGTTTAAATACAAATTACATAAACGATTAAATTTTGTTGTTTCCTCATACATGCGAATGTATATCTTCCTTATATGTCAAGATGTGATAGAACAAACCTAACAGTCTCTTTAAACTTGTCCTTCCTTCACTCTATTACTATATATTACCGTCAACACAACTACAATAGAATATAATGCTAATGCAACATGTTTCGACGGAATAAAAACCCCCCACCACCCACCCCACTCCAACGGAGAGCTACAAAGCAGAAGAGCAACGGCCCACAAGTAGTAGTTTTGCACAGGCCACGTGCTTGCCCCTACATATAATAGCATAATAGATATAAGTTAGTTGAGTAAAGCGAGACCAACTTGATGTCACTTGCTTTATTTCTTTATTTAATACTCAACATGTTTCGGATGTTAATACATCCATCCTCAGGAGCTTGCGACTTATGTGTTGAATTATTACATGGGTTGCATTGATCTGGTTCGATGTGTGTTGAAGTTACGTTGTGGTATGGCTGTGGTGGTGTGGTATCCGTATACAAGCTGAGGCACTGCCTCAGCCTGTATACGGATACCACACCACCACAGCCAAACCACAACGTAACACCAACACACATCGAACCAGATCAATACAACCCACGAAATAACTCAACAAATACGTCGCAAGCTCCTGAGGATGGATGTATTAACATCCGAAACATGTTCAGCATTAAGTAAAGAAATAAAGCAAGTGACATCAAGTTGATCTCTCTTTACTCAACTTTCAGGATGATGCACGGTCCAATAAACATAAGATATAAGTTACTTTATGTACGGAGAAAAACCACAGCAAAAACACTGTAAGCCATATGAGATCCCAAATGCGCACAACCACCCTGTAAATCATTAACGGTTCTTAGCTTAGCCTGAAGATGACTGTTGTAAGACGAAACGTGTTGCAGTATCATTTTATTCTATTGTAGTTGTGTGGACGGTAATAAAGTGATTATATAGATACACAACGGGATGACTTCTACTCAAATTGTCCTTCCTTTTTCCGTTAACGATTCCATGTTTCTTTGTTGGCTAGTGACGAATGCAATACCTGAAAAAGTACAGTAAAGTAACTGTATAATCCACCGCCATATTTTGATTTCCTTCTTTCACGCATCCACTAGCAACGTCGTCAGCTTTTGATGTAAATAACTCATTACACATCAATAAAAATATGAACCCCAAGCACAGTACCACAATAAACCTTGCAGCAAAACAAACATGAACGATTTGGGACATAAATATCCCTTGAAGCTACAGTATGTGATTACGGAGCAAATCGTATGACGAATAACAACAGTATTACATAGTCAGGTTGTATTTTGATATTGGCAAAAGCATAAACAGCCTCGAAATTTTATGGGATGGGAATCAATGTAGAGCAAAAGTGCCTCTGTATAATGTGAGGGGGAAATCGATGGGAAACAGGATCACCCAGGAACCGATAAAAAAAATTTCGTATTTAAAATAAAGTTCTTTATTATTTTACCTGCGTTGTAAGAGGGACAATTTCGTGCATCTACTTCACGAAACGATGTAGTAAACAGTAACGTGCAGCAATAGTAAGAATCCATGAAAGTCGAATAAATTGTGGAGAGAAAACTGAAATTATGAGTTTAGAAGTTTATAATATTCAGTGTCGAAACACACGGGGAGTTTTTAATAAGAAATTTGTCAAGAAGTGTTGTATGGACGGATGCCTATTATCAGTCAAATGATTATTTTATTCTGTCACGGAATTTACTTCAGCTCCCTCCTGAATATCCGAATACCTTTCGGTTGCTACGTTTTTGTAATTACGTTAACTGCTGATAAGGAAACAAGGATGGCGAAGCTTCGATGTGAGGTCTACAGTGTTATACGCCAGTACTTATGCACGGTTGAATGGTTAGCTCTCCTGTTTCATATCTTGAATATCCCATGTTAGAACCTGAAACCAGAGTTTGGATGTTCTGAGCTATTCGTTGTTTCAGTCTCTCCAGGAAAATTGCCTTGAATTAGAGCAGAAATACTTCCCTCCACGAACTTCAGAATTATTTAATTACTCTAAGATTTCACGCTATATCCAGTGTGACAGACTGACAGAATTCATAGATAAATCACAACTACACAAAACTACGCTGCCAATGTAACAGTCACTGGGCACATCACGGGGAAAAAAAAGAGTTTAACGAGGCTTTTCGAGTCTCCTTTTAAAGTGAATCTAAGAGAAAGAGTTTAGTTAAACCAAAATGGCTTGGTAATGATTTACAGAAACTCAGAACTGCCAGAAGAGTAAATACAACGTTTTGAAATCTGACAGAGTATATTTATCTCAGTAATGAACCAACTTGATGCACAAAATTTTTGTTTTACAATAAGTTTGTTTCATGCCTCTACATGTTTCGAGCACACGTGCTCATCATCAGGAGGTCAAAATTGCATTACACAGCCTCTGGTATCATCACAGCTATAGGTGGCCGTCTCGTGTGATGATACCAGAGACTGTGTAATGCAATTTTAACCTCCTGATGATGACCACGTGTGCTCGAAACATGTAGATGCATGAAATAAACTTATTGTAAAACAAAAATTTTGTGCATCAAGTTGGTTAATTACTGAGATAAATATACTGAGATGCACGGTCAGCAAAACGTCAAAATCTTTACGGCATATAGGAACAGGAGGCGTTGCCTCTACCTAAGAAAGAAGTTATTAAACTCAGACTCTGAAACCAAACGTACGTATTATACTTCCATTCTTTATAGCAGCGTGACATTTCGTAGACCTAACTAAACACAGAATTACTGCCAAACATATGTAGCAACACGATTCCTGTCTTCTGGAATTTTAGGCCGTGTCGACTACAAACAAATTAATTGTTGCCAGTTGCCATATCTCAACAGAATACAAGCTACCTAATTCTGTCTCAGGTTTCGCTTACACTTACTCATTTCCTCAAACTTTTCTCTACGCAAGCTGAATTAGGCCGATCCCGGTAGCTGCGCGGTTTAATGCGTGGGTCTGCTACTTTTCACTTGCTGGGATTGCCGGTTCAAATCCCACTGTGGGCATAGATGTGTCTCTTGTCAATATTATGTGTCAGCGGTCTCTGCGACGGGCTGATCCTTCGTCCAGAGGACTCCTACTGAGTGTGGTATGTCTAAATGAGTGTGATCTCGGAATTTCAACAACGAGGAATCCTTGGACCACAAGGGCTGTCCAGCCATAAAAAACTGAGGGAAGTCACAACTACCTACTTTAAAATTCTTAACGCATTTTTTAATCTCAAGCTCTTACAGATTCTCAAGCTCAAACAAAGACGTTACAGATATTAATTTTATTTCCACATATCTGTGTTGGTTTCCGCATTTCAAATTTAAAGCGCTCTGTTACACTATTTGCATTTTTTTGACGTTTTGCTGACCGTGCATCTCAGTATATTTATCTCAGTAATTAACCAACTTGATGCACAAAATTTTTGTTTTACAATAAGTTTATTTCATGTCTCTACATGTTCCGAGCACGTGTGCTCGGAACATGTAGAGACATGAAATAAACTTATTGTAAAACAAAAATTTTGTGCATCAAGTTGGTTAATTACTGAGA
>Ga0123357_10010663_pt1 | contig 11712 bp, 4 predicted proteins | sample TergutEmb28metaG_FD_89873 | JGI IMG/M metagenome (GOLD analysis project Ga0123357, IMG submission 89873) | Embiratermes neotenicus P4 segment gut microbial communities from Petit-Saut dam, French Guiana - Emb289 P4 | ecosystem: Host-associated > Arthropoda: Insects > Digestive system > Gut ...
AAAGACTTGATAATCTCAATGAAATTTTTTTTTTTCCCCCCCCCCCCCCCCCCCTCGCTCCACACAAATGGTGGTACAGTGCCGTACAACACCGCCATTTTCCACGCTCTTCCTTGGCTCAGGCGAGTCATGAACGGCCACTCACCGCGACTGGCCAGATCAATGTCGGAATTGCGGTGGACAAGCTGGCTCTAAGACCGGGTTTTCTCCGAATACTTCCAACTTCCCGTGTTGGCACCATTCCACTAAAACACCATGTTCCTATTTCATTTATCTATCACCAATTTTATACAGTTTTAGCAACTGACAACGTCGATAAAAACACGCTCCCCCCTCACACATACACACGTACACATACACACTTTTTGCGATTAGAAAATACAGATCGCGCTACATTCTGGCGTACTGCACAGCGCTAATTTCGCAACCTCAGTCAGTACGAACAGATTTATTTACATCACCCCGGTATTACACCGCCACACAGCTTATGGGGTAGTGTCATATAACAAAATCGCGGGATAACAGTCTCTCTACCTGATTCCAGTATCATGCTTATGAGATTTTGTGGATCCGACATGATATGCTATTGGGTACCGACCACCTCAGCAAGTCAGCACGGATGCTGTAGCAAAGTTCCCGGAAGGAAACGACGGAACAAAGTTTCATACACAGGAAACAAACTCAAGCAAATTATTTCCCACGGAACTCATGTTACCTTCTCGGTTTCCATGTTAAACAGTTGCCGTTTGTTAAAGACACTTTTCATTGCTGTTCATTCTATATTAAAGGAACAAACTTTCCAACAGGCGACTGCTGTTTAATTCTTGTTTAGTTCCATTTAATTGACTTACAGTTTATTTAGCGAAACCACCTGTAACTCAAGACTACACTGCACAAGAAAAGTAGTCTCTCTGCATGGCATGAAGGTAAATGGGGCAGTGGAGGTACAGTTCCACTCATTCGTAACCAGGAACTAGATGGATGTGAGCGGTCAGCTTCAAGGTCCCGCCTATTTACCCCACGGAAAACAGCCGCTCTTATCCACTGAACGGAAGACTTGGTGGGTCCCACAGCCGTTCTGCAAGCTTTCGAGAAAAGAAAAATATCTTTGCCACTGTTGCGATTCCAATGTCGTCTCTCCCGCAGCCTAGCCAATATTGAGCTATCCTGGCGTATGGACGGTAACAGTTTGCAAATGTAGGAATAAACGTCTTGGAAGCAAAGAAAAGTGAGTAACAAAATAAACGAACGATAAAACAGCTACGTGCCCAGGGGCCCTCCACCCGGCAAACCATTTAAAATCGTGCCCAAATATAAGAATACTGAATTTAACATCACGCTGATCATAAAGCACAAATAAATGTTCGCAATATATGCTGAAACTATCCTCCATTGTTCTGAATGCGTCAGTTCTCTTGGTCCCCTTTAGACACACAGGTGTCAGTTTTCAATGTTTTCTAGCAGGGCATGCTTTCAAAGAGCCTGGCTGTACATTTTATTTTCCCATGGCATGAAAGCCCCTAGTGGGCAAGGGACTCCTCATTGTTGAGGCTTCACGATCACAATCAAGACACACCACACTCGATAGGACTCCTTTGGGCGGGTGAAAGGCACGATGCAAAGACCTGTACCTGACTACACACAACACTCACCAAGAAACAGATATCCATGCCCCCGGCGGGATTCGAACCCACAAGCCAGTGGCCGCAGACTCACGCCTTAGACCGCGCGACCACCGGGATCGGCAGCCTGTATATAACTCAACGTATCTCACATAAGAAGCACGTTTTGAGAGAATTTTCGGGGGGGAAAACAGGGTGTCTAAGAATGTAACATAACTCAGCAAAGTCTCCTCTCTGAATTACTAGAGCGGAACGTCACGAACTCGCACATCAAACGCCACAAACAAGCAGTATCAATGTGAACTGAAGCTGTGTTTGTTTGCGATGCTCTTTCGCAGCGCTGCAATTATCTCCATGCTGTGAATTAAGGAGGCAGAATACAAAGCTTGAGGTTTCCACGAGGAATGAAGTGGCATGGGGGCTTGGAATGGTGTGGGTGATTACGCTATTACGGAAATTGGTCCGGTGCGCCCATGCTGTCTTGGTACTAACAGCCTGTCTGTAGGTCCGGTAACTCAATTTACTTCTGCGGTCAAGTGAAAACAGACGCTATGCTATTCGCAGACCTAATGCTGCCATGTGTTACAAAGGGTTTTTATTCACATGAGCGATCCTCTACGTTCCATTCTGCAAGTTAATTTTCTGTTTCATTAAATACGTAGTTACTTGTAATTAAATTATTTCACTTATTCAAACATACAAAACCGTAACGTTACCTGCTGTTTTCCACGACAGTTAAGTTCCGTTATGTGTAATGTGTTTAATGACGCACACAGTCATGAATGTCAGGGGTCCACAAACTTTCTACAAATGTAGAAGCCACCTCAGAATTGTAGGTGCCATAGGTACGACAAAGGGTGAACAAATTTTGAAACAAATCTAGGAGCTACCTCAAACTTCTAGCACCAGAACGGTGACATAAACTAAGCCTCAAACTGAGGACCCAAAATTTTGGAGTGGGCTGTTAACCTTATCGTTATTTGGCGCTTCTGCGAGGTAAATATGAAACGACACTGTTTTGTACGTAAGGGAAATCAAACACGGTAATCATGACAAAACGATGAGGTGCCACCACAAAACATTTTGTAGCCTGGACGACCAAGCGCTCGGGGGTTGCGCATCCCTAACTGAGACTATACCTGTAGCGTCGAATGGTAGGGTTAGTGAATAATCAACTGGAAAGGATATGGAAGAAGACAATGGTGGCCGAATCTAGGGTCCTACACTGGTATATGCCCGGACGCACTGAGGAAAGCTGCAAATCACCTCAGAATAATCGGTGGCCCGACAGAGAATAAAATCGGGCACCTCCCGAACAATGCGAGTCAAAATGGGTCTCTTGCTGTAGGGGATGAATAGTGTTAGAGTCTTCTGAATCAGTTCATTTACTTACCGTACACTATTCCTAATATAAAAGTTTTATGGCCCCTACGTACACACGTGTCCTAATAAGTTTTAAAAAAATACTACTGAACGTAGGTTAAGGATGTTTGAAACGCTGCTGCTGCCAGAATATCTGAAACTAAGGGCAGGGTCGCACAAATCCCGGGCGTCAGATGGCCCAGGCGACTAAATTTCGTACGTTGGCACCTAACATTTGTGGCTGCTCAGTATGAAACGATGCATGTTCACCCTTCTGGAGCCTGGAATTTTAGGTGAATCCTAAATTTTGTAAAAATTTTTGCACACTTGCCCACGAGGTAGCAAAGTCAGGACAGAGAAAACAGAGCATAAAGAACTTACTAATTTGTGCTATTCACCAAATATTATAAGACTGACGGCATCCAGGAGGATTAGATGGCATGGACATGCAGCAGAAATAGAAAAAGGAGTAATGCACACAAACGTTGGGTCGCAAGCCTACAGCAGGAAGACACTGGGAAGATCTAGACGTAAACGATATAATATTAAAATGGATGAAGAAATAGGACCACAGGTTGTCGAGTTGACTGATCTCGATTAAGGCAGCGGCTAGTGGCGAAATCTTATGAACACGGTAATAAACTCTCGGTTTCCGTAAAAGTATAAACCTTTCTTGAGTAGCTACTCCACTATTAGCTTCTCAAAAACACGTCTACTTCATGAAGTCTGTCGCTTCACATTCATAAGTTCCGAAAATCGTAAATGTATCTGACGGTAATTCCTACGTGTTAGTTTAATTCTTAAAAACAAGCAAAAAATTTATGTCTAGACCTACATCTAGCTTTCAGTTTGATGGCGTACCTAATTGGGCCTAGCCAGCCTAACATATAGAATAATTACAGAATATGTTATCAATGACCCCCTGCTTTACCTATAAATTTCTGCTTACTTCGGTCCTTCCACAAAGCACAGGCACGCATGCACAAACTTCGATTGATCTGTCGTCATTATTTCCAATGTATTCAATATCTACAGCGTAATAAACTCATTTCATTAAAAACTGCAATAACACAGAGCAATTCATGTACACCAGCGTCCTTCTGTATTACATATTAATTCGTACGTTTCACTCACAAAATTGTGCTACGATGGTACGATTTTTAATTAAATTACAAAGTTAGTAAATGACAAATTACGATTACATTTAAAGCACTAACTATCACTTGTTTGTAATAAAACGGCAGCCTATAAAGCCAAAGAAAAACCGGAAATTTACGATTGACAACGAGCTACCGACACTGCCACTGTGGAAACGACACGAAATTTCATGCATGGGGTTTTCTGCAACCAGTGAAGAATACATGACTTCGATCTTCGCGCCCGTGAAGATTCGCATGGAGGGTACTGCGTTACGGAACCTTGCATTCTGGTTACCAATAATTCTAAAGTACATACTGGCGCCATCTTCACAGCAGACGTGAGCCGCTCCTATCCTACGTACGTAGTAACTCGCACTTCCGTAAAATGAGTAAAGTGAACTTCACTGAATTCCACCTTCAGTAGCTACGGAGGCAGCAGTTTCTTACTGTCTGGCACGCATCTATCCGACCACATGGCGTCATAATCAAGACGACAAAATATGAAACCAGCGAGCTTCATTAACATTATACAGCTGGCATTTATTCAATTAAAGCTGCTAGTCGAAGCGCAGGCCGATGGGAGGACGATAAGGAAGCAATCAATATTACCAGCCCTGCTGCCAGAAAAAAGGTCCGGAACTGCAGTGACCCAATTAGTGGGTCAATCCCCAAAACAATTTTCGTAGCATATGTGTGTGTGTGTGTCTGTGTGTGTGTGTGTGGAGGTGCGTGGGGGGATGGCAGCCATACATGTACAACCAGTACGGGCTGGCAATGTTGGACAAAAGCGTTAGATGCAAACAGTTCCAAGGTTTCGAGAAACTATGAGAAGTTACTTAGAGATATCGCTGGCTACCAAAAAGTAAAGAACTCATTTCACACGTTGTGGATGAAGACCCTCACTATTCTGTTAATGTAAAAAAAAATGGACTTGTCGGTAGGTCCAGACTTGTTGAACCTCTTCTCTGATTCCTACCTTGAATTCGAAGTGACAACACTGTCACCTGTTCTTGCAAGTATTCACCAGCTGTCGTGAAGAAGGTAAAGAGTTGACTCAACTAACGTCATCTACATGGGGGGGGGGTTTTGAGAAGAGCTCCAATCCCACTCATTCTTAACCTCGGTACCAGATAGACATAACTGCCCGACTTCACGCCCCGGCCGCTTTACACCCAGAGCAGACGTCAGCACTCTTGCCCGTGCCGGCAATCGAACATCGGATCAATCCCGTAAGCCCAAATAAACAGTTACTATTTTTCTGTCATTAGACAGGGGTTTTATAAACACCTTGTCTGTCGTAGAACAGAAAAAGTTGGTTGCCATTGTCCCAGTATTCTATGGTAATTTCGCTTGTCCCGTAAGTGTAGTTTTGTCGTTCGGCGTTCTCTAATGTTTCAATCGTCCTGCACCACTGGTGTCTCCACACCAGTGCAGCTCCAAGCTCCATATTTAATAGATTTACAAAAATCTGTCTATAGACAATGAATAAGGCCCTTTAGCGGGAGATACGCCCGTCGCAAGTCACCAACCTACACAGAAGACACAACATAGAAAAAGCGACGCAATACGTCTACGCCTCGAGTGGGATTCGAAACCACGTTCGCAGTGACCAAATGGAGAAGACAGTATAAGCCCTGCATAGCGCAACCATTGTTATCGGCTCTTTACACTTTCGTATTCCCTGAATAACTATTTTACATGTTTTTACACTGCCGTGCATACTACAGTCAGTTACAAATGTAAAAAATAGGTGGCGGAGTTAGTAATGCAACGTTACGTGCGGTGCATGTCTTCGGGTTGCGGACGTCGAAGACTGCCTCCACACATCAAGCCTAGGTGAGAATACAATCAGTAAGCAATTGTAGGTGGCCGATAAGAGGTTGTCATTCACGCAGGGGCAATAACAACTTCTCACCGAAAAAAAAAAAATCATATTCCTTGAAGGGAGGAATTCCCTGGCCAGCTCAACAACTACCAACGATTTCTGAGAGAATCTGTACCAAACTTAATCACTTTTCATTTACAATAAATCACTGGCCTCGAAGTTAACTTATTAATAACAAAAATTTATTAACACATAAATTACATGGCAAAAACCGTAAAACCTGGAGATGCTGCTAACAGAATCAGTGACTACCCAGTGTGATGCAATTATGATGCACGACTAATTTGTAAGTCTATCGATGAAATATTGCCACAAACTGTGTATCAGAGCTGTGGTTTCAAAACTTTAGTTCGGGAAGCACCTGGATATCATGGCTCCCCGCAGAACGCTATAAAATTTGGTTCTTTTTGTGCCATAATTTGAATAATGAGCAGTATAACCGAATGAGAGTATGAAGCCTTGCTAAATTATGGGCCCAGTCAGACGGGAAGCTTTTACGTAAGAAAATGAAAGAAAATACAAAAGTGAGAAACTTCTCCGTAACTTTATTTGTGCAATGAATTATGAAACGACAAGCACTGCTCAATATCAGTGGCGGAACAATGCGATCCGCTGGAGCACGATTTATGAACGGACACTGGAGTACAGGTGTCATCGCATAATGAACAGCAAGTGCTCATACCTGAAGATTTCAATACGACGCAATAGGTACTGCCTGTCTGCCGCTGTCAAATGCGGTATCCTAAAACTCAATCATAGTTTGGCCGGGGGGGGGGCGGTAGGGGGGCAATCACTAAGAATATTAGGCTACGGGCTGGACGTCCTGGTGCAGGAATTCGATCCGCTGTAGGGGCACGTACTTTCGTCCTTTCCGCAGCGCTACGACAGTTTCTGTGCCCATCTCAGTGCCCTATGAAATGCATATGGGAATATCTTCTGTCTTAACAGCAGGTTGGGCATGAAGCTAACACCCCCTCCATGTGCTCCCAGAGTTTAAAACGCTCTACGTTTTCGGCCCCCATACGTCTTCACAGAGGAGTACTTAAAGCACGGGAAAAACTTCGCACATTTATCACACATAATTTAACACGAATAAAGATATGTACTGGAATCGGGTCAGCTCCATTCGCATAGGGGCTAGGCTACGGGCTAGACAACCGAGAAATCATGACACATTTCCTGACAAGGACACAGCTCAGAGCGACCCCAACGGTAGGGTGCACTGCGCTTCCTATTCAACGGGAACTGGGAGGACTCTCTTCTCTGGTGTAAAGCGGTCGGGGCCTGAAGTTGACCACTCATTTCCATCTAGTGCCGAGATTAGAAATGAATGGAGCTCTACCTCCACAGGTTAAGAATGAGTGCAGCTATACTTCCGCAACAGCGCACGCCTTCATGATGTGCAGAGGGTCAGATTTGTCTTCACGTAACACATGCTCTAACGATGAGTACAGATGTTTTTAAACGAGTTCATCCACAAATTCATGATACGAAGAGCCATTTTCATTAGCAATTAATTACAAAGTTCGAGTTGAGCTTCAGACAGCTGCGAATCGAAATTACACTACACGTCATCGAATAGTTACGGGTGAAAAACATGAAAACCGAGGGACACAATCTATTAAGTGCTAACTTTACGCATTTCGTACACATAAATGCTACTTTGATCAGCACTGCACTTACGTTTCTGAAGTCCATAAGCTGTGTTATGAGGGTCCCGTCAGATCGCTGGAACTCCAGCGTCACGGCGTCCTCACTCACGTTCGCGGTGATCGTTTCTTGAAGCACATCACCACCCTACAACAAAGAAACATCAGACTGCACACAGGGTACAATGGTGTTCAATGACACAGTATTTTATCTGACAAATATCGATGACCCCTTCCTGCCGGCTCACTTAACTTTTAAAACGCCGACTCGCAATGAACAACCTACACGTTACATATGACGGGCGCCTACGGGTTCAAACGAAAACACTTCTAGCGCCTTACTTAAACATGGCGAGTGAAAAAAATCTAACATACAAGGCAATACATTGAACTGAAACGCGCACAGACACAGACACATGGCTTTAGAACAGGAACGACGCTCTGCTGCCAGTCATCAAGCGCAAGGTGTGATGAGCGACGTAAGTTGTCATACACCTCTTGAACCTGTACATACATACATACATACATACATACATACAAACATACATACACTCATACATACATACACACATACATATATACACACACACATACATACATACATACATACATACATACATACATAATACATACATACATACATACATATGAATAACAATTCACCCTTCTAAGAAATCGTGTTTCAGGTCAGGTAATTGTCTCTAAGCTGGGTAATTTGTGCCAACAGTCTCCTCAATTGTTCCCAGAAGAAATCAGTCAAGAGAAACAATTTGTTGTAGTGTTTTAATTCTCTCTGTAATAATCCAACTACAATTACACAACGGGTGTCATCTGGGAAAACAATCGTCTGTTTACAGACAAAACATTTCCATAGCAACGCTTAATTTCCTGTGCCTGGAAACAGAAAATAATCGAGGACAACAGAAGAGCTTTCTTCAGACTCACAAACCAGTACACGGAAGCTAATCGTGCTACGCTTGTATGTATAAAGAGCACACTCTCAGAACTATCTAGCACGGAAGCTATCAACATTAACTTCCCCAAGGGAAACCGTGTTCAGTGGCAAGTATAGGCTTACCAGGTACCCGCACACACTAATTGGATCGTTGTCAGCTCCGATTGGCCAGGAGTCCCGACAATAAATGTGTCTACCGTCAGCCACAAGCAAGTTTTACATTTTCTTCTCTCTTTTTTTTTTTCTTCTAGGAGTTGCCAATCCGAAGTGCAAATAGTGCAGTACACTTTTTAATTCGACTGAAATACATTTCCAGTCCTTGTCTTTAGTTAATGAATAAATTTCAATTAGTAATTTAAAAGTTTTTCACTCTTTAAAGTTTCAGCTGATAGGTATACAATGTGCAGTTAACTTACTGTACACAATGTGCAGTTAACTTACTGTACACAATGTGCAGTTAACTTAGTGTATTCTTCTGCAAACACTTGAAGTACAGTGCCTACAATACACCGGTTTTAACATTTTTTATGGGCCGGGATAGCGTAGTCGGTACGACTCGCTACAGGCTGGAGGGTCGGGGATCTAATCCCGGTAGGGGTGAGATTTTCCGTACCCGTCCAGAACAGGCCCTGAGGCCGAATCAGCTTCGTGTAAAATGAGCACCGGGTCATTCCCGGGCGTAAAGCGACCAAGGCATGGCGTTAAGCAGTCACTCCCTTCTAGCGCCGAGGTTAAAGAAAGAGTAGAGCTATATCTGTACTCCCGCTCTGTGCCTTTATTGCAAGTAATAGGGTGAAATTTGCGTTTACCTTTTACCTAATCTAAATTACGCATCATGCAACATGGCAAATAAGGGAAATACAGTATGTGGAGGATTTTCAACTGATTCATGTGTTTTTTTAATATAACGACGCTCCAGGAAGGGGGAACATATTCCTCTCTTCTCCTAAACGCCCAGAGCAACCCGGAGGCTCACACATCCTCCAATTCAATCGGTACCGGTGTTCTCTTCCGGGGGTAAAGCGACCAAGGCGTGAAGTTGGCCATTCACCACCTTCTAGGAAGAGGTTAAGAATGAGTAGGGCGAAGCTTCATCTTGCCCTACACGCCTTCATGGAGCGGAAACGGACTTTAACTTATACCAGAAATATTAAACGGCAGTCTATGATAGGACTATAAGAAAACGAACCAGAGGTAGTGGAAGAAAGTGATAATGAGCTAATCTGAGATACGATGACGGCATGTGGAGGGATTTGAGGTAAAGACGCTAGCACTCAATTACGGTAACGCCTATAGAGTAGCTTAACGATTACAAATACGAAGTCTTCATTGTTATTCATCTCTCGAAAATACGAGCGTAATATTCACATAAGCAATAAACTGACGCTGATCTTACCAATTTTTCGCACTTTGAAGCCAGTCTGTATGAATGCAGTGCGTATGTCGGCAAGCGTTACTATGGCAGCCCTACGTTCTATCTAATGATTCACTTTGCATGACCTCTTATCGTAACACAACTGTAAACTTTTGCAGCTAATTTCATCTACATAATATTATAAAATTCAGTTCCTACCTTACAGAAAACGCACTACATATCAGCTACAAATCTCAACGGTTTTAATCTTTTGAAGTCTAGCTGTTAGAATATGTACCACTAGTTTTGACACTAAAAAATGTTACATTCTGCTCAAACATCGCATTTACACGTTTTGTACGCATCTCGCAACAAACAGCGATTTTCGCCTTATGCAACACTCAACGATTAGTTTTTACAACAACGATCGCAAGTGTTTACTGTGCGGTACGAACTGTGTTTTAAATAAAACGAATTACGTTTCGTCCTTAAAGAGTTAAAGCTATTTGTTTGAAAAACAGTTATTCGCTATCAGAGTCACACGGAACACACACAGAATGGAGCCAGCATTTTTGTTAAAATTATGGAATATCAAATCTAATGAAGACCTTATCAGCGGTTTACGAATTACTGGCGTACAGCCGAACGCAATGACAGAGTTAGCAAATTTAACAGGTGTTCCACAGGGCAGCGAACGCTCACGCACGCAGGAGAGCAAGTACACTTTCATGTACAGTGGTCGTTACAACTGCCTGCTTTAAACGAACATTACACTAGCTCCAGTGATTTTCGCAAAATTTTATGGCATCGAATTCCATGAAATACCTTCGGCGGTTCTATAATTATAGGAGTACAGCAGGACGGACTGACGAACAGCGAGTTTAATAACACGTGCTCCACATGGATGGAAACGCGTCTGACAGACCTGCCCTGTAGACAAATCCTGCTTTCATAACAAGTAATTGTTATTTTATTTACTTGTTGTCGTGAGCAGTCGGTATAGCGACTAGGCTGCGGGCTGGACGGTTCAGGGTTCGAATATCGGCAGGAACAACAGATTTTTCTCCTCTACAAAAATGTCTAGACTGGCTCTGGTGCCAGATCAGCCTCTATGAGTACCGCGGCTTTTCCCAGGGTGTAAAGTAGCCTTGGTTTCATGTTGACCATTCCCTCCCATCTGGCGCCGAGGTTATGAATGAGTGGAGCTGAACATCTACTCCCCCTATATTCTTCACGGAATTGACATGGGCACCTTGATCTTTAACTGTTGTTCACTTAACGACGTGTCCAACAACTTAGATTATATAGCATCAATTTGTACAATGATGTACTAATTAGAAGAACGACAGTTTTACATGACATCAACATCGAAATGCAGGTGATGAAGTGTCTAGACCGGCCGTGCATCCCACCCAGACTTCCATTCAACGAGTCCCCGGGGTGGGGGGCTCTATGCCCAGGATAAAAGCGGCAGGGAGGTAAGGCTAACCAATTATCTCCATCCACTGCCGAGATTACGAATGAGTGGAACTATACATCCACTCCCCCATATTCTTTCATGGTGAGCAAAGGGACAAATTTCTTTGCACCAGTCAATGGATCAGGAACGTTGGTATTAAAACACTTCAGATCAGAACAGCGGATCATTTTCAAATCGAGCGCTCACACACACACACCACACCACGCACACTCCACACACACACACACACACACACACACACACACTCCACACACACCACACCACGC
>Ga0123357_10010664_pt1 | contig 11712 bp, 7 predicted proteins | sample TergutEmb28metaG_FD_89873 | JGI IMG/M metagenome (GOLD analysis project Ga0123357, IMG submission 89873) | Embiratermes neotenicus P4 segment gut microbial communities from Petit-Saut dam, French Guiana - Emb289 P4 | ecosystem: Host-associated > Arthropoda: Insects > Digestive system > Gut ...
CCCCTGGTATAGATTAGTATTAGGGTTTTTAGTAATGTTCTTGGAGAGCAACCTCCTTTGTTCCTCTGTGTTTCAATTTGATTATTTTATTTTGCTCATTTTACTTTGCCTTATTTTGTTTGTCTTTTTTGTATTTTATTCAATTATTAGTAGTAAAGTGCAACTTGTTGTACGTGTTGGTGTTTTATTCTTAAAGGAGAGGTTGCAACAGTGAGTTAGTTGAGGCAGTAGTCCGCTTGTTATTCTCGCCCCTCTCAGGAACCCCCATCCTACAGGACCTGCCAAGGGGTGTCGTGGCGCCGCAAGGAATATTGTGGTGTTTGTCCTGGCGGGCCACAACAAGTAGGTATGGTGCCATTCCTGCAATTAGAATGTACACAAGATGCTCCAGAAATGTGAATGATTAGAGTTCTGTACCAACAGTAAGTCGGCAAATGATTGTAGTACAACTTTAACCTATTTAATCTAGTCATAATATACCTTTCATACAAATATTGATGTACACTCTCTGAGGATGACCCACAATAAATGTTCTAAACATGTCGGAGTTCTAGTGATGTAGTTGTAAGAGCTGTGTGTAGTAATATATTGTATTTGTTGGTATATTCTTGAATTTTAACAATTAATGCACGGATATGAATACTATAAAAATGTAGGAGGTTATTGTGTATAAACAGTATTTCACTGGTGTGTATTATGTTGGTATTATTATATTACGTATGTTCAATTAATGTGCGGATCATGAATCATAAAATTGGTTTCTTCCTCTGTCTACACTGTGTATTTCGTCATGTCTGTCCGTCCCCTCAAACAACTCAGCTCCCATTGGACAGATTATCATGCAATGGTAAATTTGAGCATTTTTCAAAAACCTGTCAAGAAAATTGAAGTTACATTAAAAATTGACAAGAATAACGGTTACTTTACTTGAAGACCAATATTTTTTTTCTGATCATATCCCACTCAAGTCTTCTTGGAATGAGAAATGTTTCAGACAAAAGCTGTAGAGAAAATTAAAACACATTTTGTGTTTTTTTTTTTTTAATCGGCCCGTTTTTGAGATAATGTAGAAAAATATTGTGGAACCGGACAGGCCACAGATGACAATATGGCGCATGCATATTACATGCTGGATAACTAAAGCTACAAACACATACTCGGAATACGTAATACTTATTGCTTTTCCACTGCAACAATGGTTGCACGCACGCGCCTTAATATTACATTATATGTACATTGATTGTCTAGTTCAGTTTACCGCTTGCAGTACTAAACACTTGCCACCCTCGCGCATTGTCGCCTGCCTGTTATGAACAAAATACTATCCGATGGTGATTTCGCCCATCTTTCACCCTATCAATACTCTGGCTCGTGCCGAACAATTTACCGTAGACGGCAAAAGCCATATACATAATACGTGTATATCCCGAATAGAGACTACCTAGTCAAGGGTTTCACAGGCTTCATCGTCCCCTCCTGACGCGAAGTTGAGTGGCAGTTGTCTGAGTGTTTGTCTAAAAAGTCGCTGTGCTGACAAAAAACAAAAATAAATAATGGATAGTCGTGCGAGGAATGTGCCGTCGTATACTGTGGCAGAAATATGCCGACTTTTCTCAGATATCAAGTCCGTAGATTAAAGCAATAGTTTTCTTCGCAGTATTGGTAAATACCTGCCAGACTGTACGACGTCACATACGAGAAGATAATAATCTTCATAAGTACTAACGTGAGAACCTCACATTTCGACACATCCCTCTGCTTTCTTTCGTGAGGAAAAATATAACCAGATTGGTTGACATCCAGTTTTGTTTATTATGAACCCAATGTAACTTTTTTTGACTCAGACGACATAACTCGTGTTTATTGGTAAATAAACTACTTTTGTTTCCAAAAAAATTATATATAAATAAGAAGTAAACTGATATAACATCAAAACACACCTTTTTAAAACAATTATTCTCTCGAGTTTTCAAAGAATTAGTATTAAAATAAGTCGAAACACAACTAGTATTGCCGGTTAAAATAAATATTCGCATTAAAATTGTATAGCTTCCACTTTAGATTCTCATATTCGTGGATAGGGCCTCGACTGGCATTAATAATCTTTGAGTCATCCCTGTTGTGTTCATTAGCATGAGTTTGCAAGGAATAAGTATTAAAATAAGTCGAAACACAACTAGTTGTGTTTCGACTTATATTAATACTTATTCCTTGAAAACTCATGCTAATGAACACAAAGGGGACGACTCACTTAAAGATTAAAGAATGGTTCTCTCAGCTACATGTTTCGAACCCATGGGGTCATAATCAGGCTGATATCTAAAATGTATTAAATATGCACATCACATTATGGAAGAGAGCTCTCACTTCTTACAGATTATATTACAATCCAGTTTTTGAACATTCAGTTCAGGAATAAACTTTGTGTGGCTATAGCTATTAAAATTAAACACTAAAAATTAAAATTTAAAGACCTTTCAAATTTAGAATTGATAGATTTCGGTAGTTGATTTATGGCAGAAGTCGTATGGATATTTTGTATTGAGTAACGCGTTCGATGTCAAGGGCTAGGTCAAATGACAAGTGTCTTGCTTACATCGTAGCACGTGGCATACACATTGATACATGTTTCGGCTTTATTTTATGACACGGTCACCATCAGGCTGAACGACTAGAAAATTACAGCAAGGAAGCCTTTATATCTCATCGATTCCAATGTGATATTGATAAATAACAAGTTTTAAGCTTTCCCTGTACAGGCTTGGACAGACCCTTAAGGCTCCAGGAGGCTGGGGCTACCAGAATTTTTGGACAGTCAGCACATGAAAGTGGTAAGGCTGTCAGCCCTAAGCACCAGCCGCCTTTACCACCAAGAGTTATCCCTGGTACTCATTTCTGTTGGAGGCTGAATCTAGCCCAGGGCCATAGTGCGATTGTAAGGTTTGAAGTCGGTGATTCCGTCGGGAATCAAACCCGCGAGCTTTCGGTGTTTCAACCAACTGCATCACCATTTACCCCAAAGAAACAGCAACACATATAAATACACTGCTGCAAGATAGCGGGTCTTACTGCTACACAGGGATTGAAATTATGTGATGAAATATTTCAGTAACACACCAACAAATGCAAACACGCGCATTTGTTGGTGTGTTACTGAAATAAACCACAAAATTCACGGTGCAACGATAAAGATATGTGATGAAAGTTTTTTTCGAGTTCTTTCCAGCTCGCATTAGCGAACAGGCTGGTAAACTGGTAACGCTGTGACTTTCTGCTCGAGAGGCGCTGAATTCGAATCTCGACCGGGACATTGGCTTTCTTAACCGAGAGTTCTAGCGATTTTATTCGGTGCTTCCGGGAAATGCCAGCGTATTAAGAACGGATAAGGCCCGCTTCCTTTGAGATTCTTTCCAATTTACCACTCACCATTTATTCTACCATCGATGTTAAATAGCCTGAGATACCGGCAGTTTCATACAATAACCCAGCAAACGTTTACTATGTATAAGCATGTCACGCAAAGCTAAGGGACCTTCGGGTGTGATATGTCATTGTTTAACAATGTACGTACCAAACTTCTCCGTCTAGCTTAACTTTTAAAATAATTACATAAGAATCCTGCCTGTTGGTGCTAATAGTGAAGGTAAAGTTATAGGTGTCCCTGCCCACGCCGTGAAGGCGTATAAGGGGAGCAGGGGGTTAACTCCACTCATTATTAATCTCGGAACTCTATGGAGGTGAGTGGTTAAATTCGCTGTCCGGCCGTTTACCTCTGAAGGAAGGACACCCGTTACCCATTGAACAGGAAACTGGGTAGCCCCCAGAGCAAACCATACCGGTTCTGAGACCCCAACCTTCTCCTATCGAATGACAATTTGGGGATTTTTCCCAAAGGTAAAACGGCCACCTAGTAACGTTCTTAACAATGTTTTGAAATATACCTCCATTTCCCCACACGTCTTTATAGCCTGGTGCTTGATCAAGCACAGGGACAGCGCTAACTTTGCTTGGAAGATCGACTCCATAGAGGCAGCGGCGTATCCAGGTTTTTGACGCACGGGACGAGCATTAACATTGGCCGCCCGTGACTGAAATTGCGAACTTTAAAGGAAATCGTAATTATTTTTTGTACTCAGTTTTATTGGTCTCGGTTATTAAAAATGTGTTGAGCGCAGAAAATCTATTTGTTTATTCCTTTAAAATATTAATTAGCCGCGCCTTGAACTCTGCTGCCTGGACCGACAGCACCATTCGCCTAACCCCTAGGTAGAGGCACAAGTTCATGAAGGGGTAATTGAATTTGCCCTCTGCAGACTAAACTAAAAAGGTGAGAGTACTTTTCTTTCAAGTTTTTTTTCCGTTATCCTAAGGAGCATTTTTAAGGGTCCCACACCTACAAAAGGAAAGATCGAGTTAGTTAAGGACCCCTTGTACGATAAAATAACAATATATGTAGAAGAATTCCAGCACATGATACAAAATTATAGTGTGTTATTGTAATGCAAAAATAGGAATAGAAGAAGTCTTTAAGTCAGTTACAGGGAATTGGGGACTGCAAGAAACATCAAATGCAAATGAAACCAGAACAATTGATTTTGCCACTAATAATAATATTATAACAAAAAGTACATACTTCCTACATAGAAACGTACATAAGAAGACTTGGCAAACCCCCGACGGAAGAAATAATAATGAGATTGGCCGTATATTGGTATATGGAAGGGATGAGGCATGAATTATGGATGTAAGAAGTTGTAGAGGTGCGGACTGTGACTGGGATCACAATTTAGTTCGAATAAATATCGACAGAAAACATCAAAGTACTACAAAAAGACACATGGTGCAAGACAAAGGAAGTGTGACGTTACAATGTTAAAGGATAGGGAAATTGTGAGGATATATATAGAGGAGATAAGGAAGGGGATTGCTAAAAATAGTGAGCGACAAAACAATGAGAATGTAGAAACAAGTGAAAATAAGTGGAAGAATACTAAGAAGGTGTAACAAGGTTTGTTAGTGAAGGGGTGGGACACAAGGGAAATACTTTGTATGATGAGGAATGCCAGATAGAAGTGGAAGAAAGAAATAAAGTCCGGATCAAAATGCTGAATAGGATGACGAGAATGAACACTGAGAATTACAAAAATAAGCGAAAGGAAGCCAAGAAAATGTGTAAAACAAAACAAAAAAAGAATCAATTACTTTAAGGTGCTGAAAGATATGGGGAAGTAAATAAAAGAAGTGAAGCAAGAAAATTCTATACAAAACTCGCAGGATGAAGGCCGATTACCAGCCACACACTTCTATTTGTAAAGACAGGGATAATAATTTAAATAGAAATGACATATTGATAATGGAATGATTTAAACAGTATTTTTACGAAACTCTTAATAATAAGGACGATGTGGAGATAAGGAAAGAAGTAATATACCGACCCGAAGAGCAAATTGAACCCCAACAAAAAATGAGGCATGTGAAATAATAAGAACCTTACAGAATAATAAGTCACCAGGAAGTGAAATATCAGTGCAGAATATACCAAGTATGGAGGCAAAAAATAATGGGAAGAAATCCATGCACTAATAGAAGTAATTTGGGCATCAGAAAAACTGCCGTACAACTGGCGAACTGCAATTGTTTGCCCCATACATAAGAAGGGAGATAAACTGCCATGTAGCAATTACAGAGGAATATCCTTATTATATGTATGTTATAATGTTTTCACTAATATTCTGCATAGGCGGCTGGTCCGTTATGCAGGGGAAAGTTTGGAAGAGTATCAGTGTGGTTTTAGGAAAGGACGGTGAACTACTGAAAATTTATTTGTGTTAAAATATGTTCTTGAAAAAGTCTAGATTTGCACTTGCTGAATATTGATTTTAAGCAGTCCTACGACTCTACAAATAGAACATATTTACACGATATTTTAAAGGACTTATGGGTCCCAAAGAAATTAGCGAACTTAATAACAATTACGTTGCAGAATCCAAATGGAAAAGTGAAAATCTAAGGTCAACTGACTGAAGCATTTGGCGTAGAAATAGGCTTGAGACAAGGTGATGCACTGTAGACAACACTGTTCAATACTGTACTGGAGAAGGTGATAAGGAATATGGAGACCAGTTTGAATGGAACAATTTTTAATAGAACCAGAGGGTATGTAGCATGTACTGTATAGACGATGTATTGATACTGGAGGATCGGTGAGAGCGAGTGAAGAAGTTATAACCGGTGGAAACAATTATTTGGTTAGAAGGTCCAAAATTATTTTCTGAAATGTAGAAATACGTATGTTTCCGAATGAGGGTGGTTAGAAGCATCTGGTAAGGGATAAAAAGGTCAGTTGAACAGCAAAGCGAAGGATGGTTACAGGGCAGAGAGTGAGAAAAAGTCATGTGTGAAGTAGGATGGTCAGATAACTGAAGAAAGAGACGAGTAGAGGTTAGAATAGGATAGAAGATGCGGTAAGCATTTACAAAGGAGAGTTCTAGTTATTACGTGTTTGTCAACGTCAAGTTTAATGGAGTTTTGAAGTTTGCTGGGACAGTCAAAATTCGAGGGTTTGACACTTTTTCGAAATGTAAATCACGAAGGGGTGGATACCGTGTTAGTTACGGCAGCCCATTAAAAATGTCCAGTAAAGTACGCTTCTACGGTGGTTACATATGTGAAGTTAAAAGATATCGCGTCGGTCATTAGGAACCAATGGGGAGGAAGAATATAATATTTTGAAGTTTTCGGCCTATTACGAGACTGCTAAATTTACAGGGGACCAATCAGACTTGTTAGGCAAATTAGAGTAGGGGTAATTTTGAAACAGGGAATCTAACATCGCGTATTGTAGCGAACGTCACACAAGTTTTTCGATTGTCGTAGGAGGAGGATGCGCGTGTGCATCGCTCCAGATTTAGGCCAGATTAACAGATTAAATTAGATAATTAGAAATTTATAAGTGTTTCTATGGGGGTACAGTTTTAAAACAAATAATATTAAATTGGACATACTCGGTATTACCAAGTTTCGGACAATATAATTTTATTATTCCTTAAGGGTTAATATCCAGTGAATACGCTCCGTGAGAGAGTGAACCGTGCTACGTTTATCGTATGCAATAAAAACCTGTAACAAATTAGCCCCCAGTGACTGAAAATAAAACCACAACAGTTTCTCCAGATTATTAATTCAGAAAAATCGTATTAAAAAAATTCATCTTCACCAAGCCCATCAAACTCAAACCACGGTAGTCCCTGAAAATTAGGTCTCATGCGAACCGAATGAGTTAGAGAGGTGAGCCGGACGGTTATAAAGTAGCAACAGAAATTGAAGAAGCTGGATTGGTGATAAATGAAAGCGAAAACAAATATATTAAAATAAACATAAATACAACTAAGATCAAGATCTGAGAATGGACGGACAAGTATTTGAAAGGGTTCAGAATGTTAGATATTTAGATGCTTTGATAAGTTCAAAAAATTTAGTACATGATGAAATAAAATCATCTATTGCTTATTGCTGCAAGCAATGGATGGTTTTATAGTCTAGAACAAATATTGTATTTTGTCTAGAGCCATGGGTACAGCAGTTAAAATTAAGGTATATAAAACGATGCTAAACCAGCTGCAGTGTGTGGCAGTGAAACATGGGCTGTGGCTGAGATGGATCTGAACAGACTGGGTACATAGAACGGGATAATATTAAGAAGGTTACTTGGACCGGCGGTAGAGCAAGGCATATGGAGAATAAGAGCTGATCAAGAATTGAGGGAGCTATTTAAAGATCTAGACATAATAGCAGGTATCAAAAAGAAGAGTTTGGAATGGATGGGACATGTAGTAAAAGTGGTTCAAGGAAGGACAGTTAAGAAAATATTTGGGAGTAAACCAGAGAGAAGTGGAAGAAGGGGAAGACATAAATTGAGATGACTGGAAGATGTGGAGAACGATCTACGAGAGATGAAGTTTAAGAGATGATGACAAAATGCAGTCGATAGGGAAGAATGGGCGTCCGTAATTCAGGAGGCCAAGGCTCTCAGAGGGTCGTAGAGCCAAGGAGTAAGTAAGTAAATAATTAAGTACGTAAGTAGAATAACAGAGGTGGAGGGGCGGTCATGCTGCAGCCGATCAGGTTTCAGTGTGCTGGAGTCCGATTTAAACTGCACTTCTCTGTATACGCATATATATATATATATATATATATATATATATATATGTGTGTGTGTGTGTGTGTGTGTGTGTGTGTGGTGTTTCTTTTCTCGCTTGAAAGATAAGCGCCGGTCCGACACTCTAGTAAGATTATATTACACTTTCTGAAAGTGATTACCATTGCGATCGTTTGTCTACTTCCGTCATTGACACACGACGTCAGACGCAACGCTGGCAGAGCGTCGGGCCTAGCGTTGAGCCGGCGTTGTAACGGTCATACGCAAACTCAATTTCTATTGGTGCCGGACTGCCCGGAACGTAACTATCGCGTAAGCTGGGTAGTGTCTGTACTCCTGTGGGGAATCTGCGTTTCTGCTCTTGCTGATTGTGGGCCGGGATAGCGTATTCGGTATAGCTACTGGCTACGGGCTGGACGGTACGGGGATTGAATGCCGATGGGGGCGAGATTTTCCGCATCCGTCCACACCGGCCCTGAGGGCCATCCAGCCTCCTATTAAATGCGTACCGGGGCTTCCCCGGGGGTAAAGCGACCGGGTCGTTGCGCTTACCACCCATCCGCATCTAGCACCGAAATTAAAGAATCTACACTCCCCTCTGGGTTTTCATGGCCTGTTCAAGGGTAACCATTACCTTTACTTTCATTCTTGCTGATTAAAGGACAATGTCAGTCTGAGAGTTATTTCTGAGAAAGACTCAATGATTCAACGAGCCTTCTATAAACTGAGAATCTGCAGTTCTTTTTTTCGGGTAGAAGGAGCCGGAACGTGTATCTGACCACTTGGCTGCATCTGTTGCCGAAGTCTAGAATACATGGCACGTTGCCGCGACGCCCCCAGTATTCTTTGTTTGGTATTTAAACACCGGAACAACTACGTAAAACGGTGGCGGATGTGCAAGGTAGTTAGGAATGGTCAAAAAAAAAAATACGGGTTTGATCGATCTGCAGAGCGGATAGTATGATTCATTATCTCTCTACTGTACTGTCGTTTGTGTACACCGGTGAGAAGCGGAGGGTCATTGCGTCATCGGAGGGCCGTTGGGCTGAGTGAGTGAAATATTGATCATCAAAACTGGTCATCTGCCCCGCGAGCCAAGCTGTCGACCAAACTCACACTCCAGTGAATCAGATGTACAAAAGAATTAAGTTACACAGTATTGGACTCCATAAATAATATTTTTCGCTTGGTATTATGCAGGTTGGTGTGTTTTTAGGCGAGTTCGCAAAATTGCGAAAAGCGACTATTACCTTCGTCATGTCTCTGTCTGTCTGTTGGTATATATATATATATATATATATATATATATATATATATATATATCTGTGTCTGTCCCCCATAAAACAACTCGGCTCCTACCGGACGGATTTTCATGAAATATGAATATTTTTCGAAAATCTGTACATAAAATTCAAGTTTCATTAAAATCTGACAAGGATAACGGGTACTTTGCATGACGTCATATGTGCATTTATGACAATATCTCGCTAAATTCTTTTTAGAACGAGAAACATACTAGACAAAGATTGTGGATAAAATCAAAACACACATTTTGTGTTCAATAACTTTTTTCTCCGAAAATCGTACCGTGTATGAGATAATGCAGACAAAAATATTGTACGGCCGGACAGGCCACAGATGACAATATGGCGCATGCATTTTGCGTTCTGGTTAACTAAGGCTGCAAACACGCCTTCAGAATGTGTAATATTGCTTCTCCTATGCAACGGTGGTTACGCGAACGCGTCTCAGTGTTACGTTATATAACCATGACCTGTCTTATTGTGTCTGTAATTTACTGAACGACACTACCAGCAACTCAGTTTATATAACGAAGCAAGTGGGAAAAACTGTATTTTGAGCAAGTTCGGTTTTGAGATGTACAGTGACAATGAGGTGAAGTTAGCGTGTGTTAGAATGTGCATTGGATGCAACTGGCATGGGATAACCTTGGCAGGGTCTTACGAGCACAGTAAATCCGGGTTCCATAAACATGAAGCATTTGTTGATGTCAAAGAAGTAGACTTGGACTGCTTGACCCTTGAAGATGGTACCAATAATTTGTCCCGAAACTTCGGTAACAAAGTACCAAACGACGCTGCGTAACATACCAGAAGAGTAAAGATCTCTTGGATAAGAGGGTTTTCTCTTTTCTTCAGCGTCCAAACCGGCTCTGGGATCCACCCAACCTCCTATACAGTGGGTACTGGTTTTTTTTTTCAGGCGCAAGCGGCCGGGGCGTAATTTGCACCAATACCTTCCATCTAGCGCGGAGGTTAAGAATGAGTGGAATTACAGTTTCATTCTCCCTATACGCCTCCATGGGACAGACAGAGACAACTTTACTTTCACCTTGTTCGTTATTCCCATTATCAAGTAAATTATTTCTAATTTTAAACTGTACACAGAATTAACAGCTAAAATAAATCTTTGATGCCAAGTTGTAATTACGTTTACTATTTCAATTAACATTAAAAAAAAGAAAGAACATTTATTTCTTTATAGACTAACCAGCTGTTCTTTGTAAGGGAGCTGCGCTGTGTTTGCTGCGAAGAAGGAAGCTAATCTTTAAATGTGTTTACATCAGAAGTGTCAAACTCAAAACAGGTAGCGGGCAAAATCCGAAATTCAAATTGCCATTTTGTGCTGTAACATATGTCACATCCCTTCGTCCTTGTTTATTTGTAAATTTTTTAATGTGGAAACACGCCAGAACGAAGAGTACTCTTTACATTTAACTTTTCAGTCTTTTTTGTATGTATTGTGCAGTAAAAGTAATCAGTTCCTAACTCTGAAAGTTACCTAAATGTTGACTGATTGAAGGAATATCATACCTTTCAGCATTACTTTGTTTAATGCCATCAGACACAATAAATTTATTAAATCCAAAACTGCATGCTACATTTTTCGGCCGTCCTTGACCATCTTCAGGCACTGAAGTGCATAATTTAAAACCCACAACATGTAACACGCAGTGCTGGATTTAATAAATATTTTTGTTTTTGGCAGCATTAAATGAATTACGTACTTCTATTTTTTTTTTCACGTTGCAACAAGATTAATTCTATCAAAATAAACATTTTTTCAATAATATCTTAATTAATTTCTAGGGCCGAGAACATTAACAATCAAGTAAAAATGTGAAAACTTAAAATTTTGAGAATTACTGAGTGTTTAAAGTTATGCGTAATCCTAAATATAGGTCGGAGTACTATGGGCAGACGAGTATTTTACAGGCAAAAATATTATCAGTATTCTGCAAAAATATTTGTCCTTTTATTCCGAGAGGGCAGTAAAATTTGAAAATATCACAACGCGAGCGGGCCACATCATAACGCGCAGCGGGCCGCGAGTGTTACAGGCCTGGTTCAGATAAAACAAGCTTACAGCATTTGTAAGTATCCGGGATTTATCATTCGGTGTCGTGGCTAGGCTTACTTACTTACTCCATGGTGCAGAGTCCTTCTTGAGAAGCTAACTGGTCTGCAGCTAGTCAAGAAATTCCCCGCATTTCACGGAACCCGAAGGTTCATTACCGCACTCACAAGCGTCCG
>Ga0123357_10010667_pt1 | contig 11709 bp, 5 predicted proteins | sample TergutEmb28metaG_FD_89873 | JGI IMG/M metagenome (GOLD analysis project Ga0123357, IMG submission 89873) | Embiratermes neotenicus P4 segment gut microbial communities from Petit-Saut dam, French Guiana - Emb289 P4 | ecosystem: Host-associated > Arthropoda: Insects > Digestive system > Gut ...
ACGTGGCGGCGGGGGATGCGGGGGTGGAGGGCTTGATGAGTTGGGAGATGTCTTCGGGGGGGATTTCGAAGCTGGTGACGTGGGAGCCGGGGGCGAGGGGCATGGGGATGGACTCGGCGGTTGTGGGCGTGGGCGTTGTTCGCAGTGCAATTCGGTCGGTAATGGCGCGTTTGGCGCTCCAATCGGCGATGGGGTCGGAGGGTTGGCTGACGCGGCCGGGGTCGGGGCGAGGATCGCTCCAGATCATCCAGAGTTGGGGGAGTTCGCCGCGGGCTATCTGCCAGCCGAGCAGGGCGGTCAACAGGGCTAGTGCGGGCAGTGGCCAGTGGGGGCGTTTTTTTGGGGTATTACGGGTTCGCATCATTTTTTTCCTGATCTATTTTCTCTGGCGTTACCACCCCGCAAAGCGGGGTCGCTACACGGGCCGCGTTACGGTTTCACTTCGATCAGCAATTTCACCTCGGCGTTTTCTTCAGGGAGAATGTCGCGGTTGTGTTCAAGTTTTAACATGGATTGATCGGTCATGCGCAAGTTGCCTTGGATGACGGTTTCGGCGGTGACGGGGTAAATGGTGGCGAAGGTGCCGCTGAGATCGGCGCCGTAGACTTTGGTCGGATTGGATGGATCGAGTTGTCGCATGGCGGAGCCGGTGAAGTGCCAGGTCAGTGGCGGCAGGGTTTTGCCGGTGACTTTGTCGATGATGGTTTTTTCGAGCGGAACGACGCGTTGTTTGCCGCTGGGGAGTGGGAGTACCAGCGACATTGTGACTTCGGGGCCTGTGGGGTCTTCGGCGCCGAAGGAGGGCTGGCCGGGTTTGAGACCAAGGGCTTCGAGACCGGCTTGCACTTCGCTGGGCTTTACTTCGGTGATGACGACTGTTTCGTGGGCTTTCTGCCCGGCCGGGGTCGGCCAGGTGCAGACGACTTCGAGCGGGTAAATGTCCTTTAAGCTTGCGAGCTTCCGCGGAGCGACGCGGGCGGGGATTTCAAGGCGGCGTTGTTCCTTGTTGATCACCACTTTCGGCCCGACATCGACGCCCGGACGAAAATCCTTGTCGCAAATCGAAACGACCGCACAGGGCTGATCGGCATACTTGTCCTGCACGTTGCAGGTGGCGAGGAAAATTTCCTGGCCCTTCACTACCGGAGCGCTGAAGATCATGCCCGGGGCCTGCATCAGGGGGTCGCGTCCGACGTCGAAGGTCCACAGGCCACGGCCGTCGGTGACGGAGATGGCGTGCAGCACGCCGCCGAGGTCGGCGGCGTAAACGACTCCGCGATTGTTCGTATTTCCGGCGACGGCGACGCCCGCAAAGAATGGCTGTTTTGCTTCCGGCGTAGTGGCGGTGTACGACCAGATATCGGCGCCACGCAGGGTACTCACAGCGCGGACGGTGCCGTCGGTTGCGGCGAAGATGGCCATGCCATCGACAATCGCGGGTGCGGCGAGAACGCCGCCGTTGTAGCGACGGACCCAGTTCAAGCGGCCGGTGAGGATGTCGATTCCGCCGACCATGCCCCTGGCTTTGTCGACGAGGTTCTGGTCCTGGCGAATGGTGGAGCCGGCGATGATGACCATGTCGCCGTCGACGCTTGCACCGCCCCAAGGGTTCATTTCGACTTCGCGTTCCCAGAGCGTTTCGCCGCTCTTGCGGTCCAGGCAAAAGACGGCTCGTCGTCCGAGTTTTTCGTCATCGAGGTATGCGGAGCAGACGATGATTTTATTTTGCGTGAGCAGGAGCGGGGCGTCGACGTGCCACTGCTTTTCGCCTTTTTGCCATAATTTGATGGGCGTGGCGTGCGGCAGGGCGTCATCCGTGGGAGGAACGGCGAAATCGGGATCCTTCCGCTTGGCTGTGTCATATTGCTTCATCAGCTCCGCCCAGTTGCGGTCCATGACCTTGCGAAGCTCGGCCATGTCGACTTCTTTGCCTTCGAGCGTAGCGCGGTTGGCGGCGATGGCCAGGACGCCGCCGTCGCCGGCACCGATCAGGACGGCAGTTCCGCCGGGGTAGGTTGGATCGACGACCGGAGCTCCTTCCATGTGCAGGAGTTTGCCTTCCATGTCGTAGCGCCAGAGAGCTCGGCCGGTGAGTTCGTCGAAGCAGTAGAGCACGGCGCCGTCGGTCTGGTGCATGCCGTCGCCGATGATGACGGTGCCGCCGTAAATGGCGGGCGACGAGGCGACCGGCAGTTTGATGAAGGGAGCACTTTTGTTCCAGACAGGAACGCCGGGGCGGATTTTGGCGGTTGAGCCGTCAGTGGGATTTACATCGTCGATGGCGACGGCGTGGATCTGGCCGGTGTTGAATTCGCCCAGGGCGGTCAGGAAGAGCATGTTGCCGTCGAGGGCCGGGGCTCCAAGGAAGTGCTCTTTGGCTTTGAAGGCCCAGCGGACTTTGGGGGTTTGGATTGTTGGTGCGCGGAGTTCGTCGGTGCCGGTACGCGAGGGGTTGCCACGGCCCATGAGCCAGTCGGCGGACACAGGCGAAGCCATCATTAAAAGAGCCACAGAGAGCCACAGAGAGCCACAGACAAACTTAAAATGACGAATGACGAATGACGAATGACGGAAAACACCCCGCGAAGCGGGGTCGCTACGAATGTTTTGAACATTCGTCATTCGAGATTCGTCATTTTTTTTGTCATGTTTCATTTCATTTTTTCCAGAGTAGGACACAACTGGGCTGGCCTTCGTTGACCAGAACGATATCGGCGTTGCCGGTGCTTGTGGTAGGCAAGACGGCCAGGGCGCGGGTGTTGAAGATGCGACGGGTCATGCCGATGTCGGTGGAAGTTTCTTTGAAATGGCCGCGGCCGTCGTTGCGGAAGTAGCGGTTGGTGGAGCGAGTGCTGCCGATGATCAGGTCGGGCGGGGCGATTTTTTGATGCGGGGAAGGCGCGGAGGGGACGAGGGCGATGCTGGTGCCGTCGGTGCCGGTTAAGCCGCTGTTTTGGGTGATGTTTTCGAATTTGCCGTTGCCGAGGTTTTTGAAAAAGCGTGTGCCGCTGGAACTGACGGCGATGACGTCGGGTTTGCCGTCGCCAGTCAGATCGGCTACGGCAAGTTGTGCCGGGGACTGGAGTGACAGGCCGGTGAGTTTGATTTCTTCCAGTTTGCCGTTTCGGAAAGCGAGGAGGAAAAGGCGACCGTTGGCGGTGTTGACGAGGACCTGCGGTTCGCCGGTGGCGAGCAGGTCGCAGGCGATGAGGTCGGAGATTTTGGCGTTTGATGCGATGCCTGCTGCGCCGACGCCTGCGGCATCGGAGATGTCTTTGAATTTTGCGGCGGGGAGTTCGCCTTTGTCGTTGGGGGGCGGGGTTTCGTTGGCGAGCAGGCGGAGGCCGGCGAATTGATCGGCGAGCAGGATCGCGGGAGCGTTCCCACGGCCACCCCGCAAAGCGGGGTCGCTACTTCGTGGTACGTTCAGCCATGCCGCGGCGGTGAGGCTGGTGTAGCCCCAGGTCGGAAGTGCGGCGGAATCGTCGCGTAACACGCCGGCGCCCATGTTGGTCAGGAGCTTTGGGCCTTGCGGCGTTGCTAGTAGCAGTGAATCGCGTTTCATGCCATTGTAATCGCTCCATGCAGCGTCGCGGGCGCCGGAGATGGGAGGTTTTAATTCCACGGTGTCGAAGCTGCCTTCGCCTTCGTTTTTGAGGACCGCGACTCGGTCCTCGTTGAAGAGCACGATGTCGGTGCGATTGGCGGATTCCATGTGTCCGGTGGCGATGCCCCAGCCGCTGCTGCCGCCGCCTACGCCCCCTCCTGACGGCAGCGTCGGTAGCATGCTCATCTGACCGAAGGCGGGCATGTCCAGGATGGGGCGGATTTCGTCGCCGCCCCAGCCGGCGAAATCGCGCGCGGGGTTATAATCATGGAGATTCAAACTTGCACGCATTTTCTGGACTCTCGCCATTCGCAGGGCCAGGGCGTTTTTGTCGCCGTCGACCATGCAGGAGACGATGACCTCTTCGCCTGCGAGCATTGCCTTGGCGGCTGCCGCGAATTTTTCGGGCTTGCCTGCGAAACTCCGCAGCAGGTACGGCTCGCCGTGGTACATGTTCCACCACTCGGAGTTTGCGCCGTCCTTGCCGGGATATGTCTGGTACCAGTAGTTATCGATACAGGTCTCCGAAGCGGAACCGTTGTGGCACATGACGGCGATTTTGCCTTCTGCGGCCCAGGCCATGATGTTCTGCCATTCGCGGGGATCGAAACCGGCCCGGGCGATGTTGTGCTTGATTTCGTCACGCGGATGCTTGCCCTTGATGTCCTCGACCTTGGTGAAAATGATGGTGTTCTTGTCGCGATCGACGCTCACGACCTTCATCAGCACGATGTTCGAGGACTCGTTGACGACCTGACCGAGCGAATAGGCGGCTTCGATGTAGGCGGAGCTTGGCCGTTGCAAGAGAAGAAGCCAGAAGCTAGAAGCCAGAAGCCAGAAGAGTGGCGAGTGGCAGTGCCTCATAGCACTCAATTGACGGAGTTCACGCTTTAGCGTGTTCATCAGGCGAAACACACTAAAGCGTGAACTCCGACGTTTTGCCCTTGGGCGATCCGGAATTCCTTCTGGCTTCTGGCTTCTGGCTTCTGACTTCTTCATCTGCATTCTGTCTCCAAGCCTCACATAGCCGGGGGTCAATCCCGGCTAAAGCCGGGGCTATATGGGGTCACATGGCTGAGCGGGGGCGCGACATGATGCCGGCCCAGGCGTATTTCGTTGCGATCAGCCGGGCTCTTGCTTCGTCGGCTACCGGCGACCTTGGGAACTTTTTCAGCAACATTTCGTAGACCAGGACGGCTTCGTCGCGGTAGCGTCGCTGCTCCAGCGCTTCGCCGAGACGCAGCAACGCTTTGTCCGCTACCTCTCGCGAGGCGAGGTAATTGCGGTCGTCCTGGAATGCCCGCAGCGTATCGGTCGCTCGCTTGAAATCATTCATTTGCAGGTATGCTTCGCCGATGACGTAGCGGCCCTGTCCGACATAGCTGCCGGCACTGCGGGAAATGTTCTCCGCCTGGCGAATGGCGTTTTGCGGATCGCCTTTGCTCAGGAGGCATTGAGCGATCCGCAGCTTCGCGCGGCCGACCTGTTGCGGGCCTATCCCCCCCCACCCATTATTGCCGCCGTTGTACAGAATGCCGGCGAAGGCGTCCATTGCGTCGTCGTATTTTCCGCGTTGAGCCAGTGTTTCGCCGAGGTCCATGTTCGCGATGTTGGCTGCATCCCTTGCGGCGGCGTTGCCGTGGGCTCCGACTTCCGCGGCCCGGGTGAAAGCACGGACGGAATTGACTTCGATTGATCCCACATGGACGGGCCGGAAGGGTTCATTCAGTTCTACAGTTGCATCTTCGAGGGCTCGGATGCCCCAGGCAACTTCATACCAGAGCCGCGGGCGGCCCTCTTCACCGAGATCGACGTATGCCCGTCCGCCCATGCGATCGAGATTGATCAGTGTCTCCTGCATGCCATCGAGCCATTTTCGCATGACATCGGCAGCGGCGATTAACTCTTTTCGAGCTGCGTCGGCGTCGGCGGGGCGACGGGCTCGGTGTATTTTCAGCTTCGCGGCGTCAATTGCGGAGGTCAGCGGTTCGCGGTCGATCTGGGCGAGACGCCAGAGGCTGTTGATACCCTGCGTGAGTCTGGGGTTCTCGGCTAAGTGTGCGAAGACTTTTTTGGCCTCTTCTCGTTTGCCGGCATCTTTGAGACTCAGACCGTATTCGTATTCCACCAGCCGAGAGAGGGGCGAATCATCAGCCCCCGGCTCTGCCGGGGGTTTCATTTGCGTACGACCGCTCGTCCCACCCGAACCCCCGGCAGAGCCGGGGGCTAACTGCGTCAACAACTTGCCCATCAGGTCGGCGCCTTCCGCCGGGCGGCCCATCATTCGCCAGAGACTGCCGAGCTTGTAGATCGCCAGGGCGTGGCAGTCCGACTTGGCCAGCGGATCGGTTTGGAAGCGTTTGAGTTCCCGCTCGGCACCGCCTGTGTCGTAGCGGAGTTGCAGGACTTTCGCCCGCTCCAGCACCGCCGCGGCCGCCAGCGGGTCCTCCGGCTTCACCATCTCCAGCAATTTGTTGTAGCAATCCTGAGCCTTGTTGAGCGAGTCCCAACGCGATCCCTCCAACTTGCTGGCAACGAGAACCTGGTAGCAGTATCCCAGTTTGAAATAGGCTTGTGGCGCTTCGGGATGGTGGGGATTGGCGGCGATGAAGGCGGAGAATTGAGCCAGGGCTCGTTCGACCTGCATGAGCATTCGGCCAGTCGAAAGAGCATCGTCATCGTCCCGCGAGACTGTTCGCAGCAGGCAATCGCCAAGCATCAGTGAGGCCGTCGCCAAGGGCCCCGTACGCTCCGCTTCCGGTATGCCCCGGAGCACGTCCGCGGCATCGGTGTAACGCTCAAGATGATAAAGAATGCATCCCCATGCGTGCCGCGCGGCGCTGACCTGCTCGAGCTGCGGATAGTCGTGGACCACTCGCTTGAGCTGCTGGATCGCCTTCTCAAGGTCCGCCTCTCTTCTGGCTTCAGGCTTCTGGCTTCTGGCTTCTTCCTGCGACAACGCCATCGCTTGCAGATACACACTCTCCGCCCCGCGGAACAGCACACCGCCCAGCAGCACTGACCGTGGCCAGCGTTTCTCGAACTCCGTGGCAAGCTTCTCGCATTCGTCGTAACGGCCGGCTAATTCCATCGCGCCCGCCTGACGGGCCATCGCTTGCTGCGCTCGCTGTGAAATCTCTTCGCCGCCGATGGTTGCTTCCGTGGCTTCACGGAAGACTTTGCCGTAGGTTGCGGAGGCTTCGGCGAACTGTTTGAGCATCATCTGAGCGTCGCCGAGTTCCAGGAGTTCGTCGGCGCGTCGCAGGCGAGCGTCCATTTGATCATTTGAATTTGGAATTTGATTCGAATTTCGAATTTCGAATTTCGAATTTAACGCCAATGCACCGGCTTTCTCCGCGGCCTGCTCCAATTTGCCGATGGCGCGTTTGATCTGCGATTCTCGCAGCCCAGCTTCGGGCGAACCTCCGGCAGAGCCGGGGGCTGACGGTGGGGCTGGCGAACCCCCGGCAGATGGGGGGGAGCTGGGGGCTGACGGTGGGGCGGCGGCGAGCACGGCGCGGGCTGTGAACCACAATGCCTGATCGCCAAAACGGGCATCCTCGCGAATCGGACGCAAGGTCTCGATCGCCTCGTTAAACTGCTTGGCCTTGAGCTGCAAGAGACCGATCCGCAACGTTGCTTCCACTACTTGCGAACTGCCGGATTTGGCAAGACCGGTAAACTTGCGGAGTTGTTCGATTGCTTCAGGAATTTTTTCTGCTTCCTGCTCCCCTAAAATGACGCCGTTGTAGAAAATGGCACGAATGACGTATTCCGGCATCTCACCACCCCGCAAAGCGGGGTCGCTACCCCCACCTCCGCTACCGTGCTTTTCCCACCATGCAGCCACACCGCGATAGTCCGCCGCCGCCTCCGGACGCTCGTTCATCAGATCGTGCACACGGGCTAACAAATACTGTGCGTGTCCCCCGTACGGCTGATCGAACGGCGACAATTTTGCCAACTCGCGTCCCGCTCCGAGCAGATCCCGCCGCATGAACTTCGCGACGCCCAGTTGATAGCGTGCCATCGCGGCCTGCGACGCATCTTCGCTTTTCAGAGCTGCGCTTAACTCGGGCGATTGTAAAACTTCATCCCATTTTTCCTGGCGAAGCAACGAGTCGATACGCTCGGTTGCCTGAGCGCCATACAACGCGCCGCCCATCCCCGCGGCCACGACCGCTGCCGCTAAACTGTTTATCCAACGCTTTGGCACCATTCCGCGACCTCGCCTCAAGGATGCATCCGCCCCAAGCCCCGCATTGCCATGCGGGGCTCCAGAGCACCCGGAATTGACAGACCTCAAGCCCGCAATAATCACCCATGTTTCAACGTTCTTTCCGAGTCCGCATTGCAACTCCCTGACAAGAAAGAAACAAGAACTTTGGTGATTTATCAGATTGCGGTAGTGCCGATTTTTGTGAATGCCGGGGCGGCGATGTTGCCGGCGATTGTGGCGGCGATGACGTCGCTGGTGGCGTTGCTGCTGTCGCCGCGGGCGATGTGGAGGCTGTGCCGCAGGAAGCCGTGGTTGCCGGCGGTGGTCGTGGCGATTGCGGTGGGATTGTATTATTCGCCGCGGTTGTTTTCTGGCGCCGTACCTAAACCCCCGGCAGATGGGGGGAGGGCAGGGGCGAACAGCGTCATCGACTGGCCTGCTATTGCGAGGGAAATTCTTCGCCAACAGAATTCGCAGAGCGATAACGCCGTTCTTACGCCGCTCTGGCATCATACCCTCGACGGGCACATCGCTCTGTCCACTCCGGCGTTTTTCACTGACAAGGCCGGCCGCACCACGCTCTACCTTCCCACTACGCTTCTCGATCTGGGCGATGCATTCGGCGTTCTGTTTGCCATCGACGTCGACAGCGGCAAAACGCTCTGGTCCGCGTCTACCACCGGCGACATCGAAAACGGCGGCGAATTTCTCAAGCCTTTTTTTTCTTCGCCTGCCGTTTCCGCGGACGGTTCGCGACTTGCCGTTGGACAGGGACTTCACAATGATGCCAACTGTCCGCTGCTCTGCTTTGATATTTTGGCTGCGGAGGGCGTTGCGTCACGGATTGTCTGGTCCGTCAAAACGCCGCTGCATGTGGAGTCTTCGCCGGCCATTTTCGTGAAAGACGGTCGGGAACGCGTGGTCGTCGGTGCCGGTGCCATCGAAGGCGGACCCGATCGCAAGGCACAAGGCAACCCTGGATATGTCTTCTGCGTCGATCTGGCAACCGGGAAGCAACTGTGGCAATATCCGCTGAACGATCCGGAATCCTCACCGGCTGTCGATGAGGAAGGGACTGTCTACATCGGCTCGGGGTTCAATGGGAATGCCGTCGTTGCGATCACCGAGAAGCCAGAAGCCAGAAGCCAGAAGCCAGAAGAAGCTCAGGGACAGCAGTCCCTGGGCTTACTTTGGAATACGCCTACGCTCTATCCTGCGGTCGGCGATATGACACTCGCTTCGCATCCGAAGCTGGGAAAAATTCTCCTTACCGGTGTGGGCAACGGCGATTATGTTTTCTCCGATCCTAAACCGGCTGGACTGGTGATTGCGCTTGATCGTGCCACTGGCAAAATCCTCTGGCAGACGCCGATGCCTGATTCGGTCCTCGGACGACTTGTCGTCACGGCTGACAATGCTGTTGTTCTTGCCGGTTGCCGCGATGGACAGGCTTATGCGATTGAATTGGTCAGTGGAAAAATTCTTTGGCGGGCTCGTGTTTCCGCGTCGCCGAATGTTCCGGTGCTCGCTGGACTCGCGGCGGACTCCAGGCATGCCTTTGCTCTTGCCGCGGATGGTACGCTTGCCATTCTTTCCCTGAGCGATGGGCGAATGCTTGAGCGTATGAAGCTTGCTGAGCCATCCAAGGCTCCGCAGAATCTTTCGATGTCGACACCGGTGGTTTTCGGGGATGTGCTCTTCGTTGCCACGGAGACCACGGGGCTGCATGCGTTTCGCATTCACAGTTGAGACAGAGCAACTTTCACCCATTTTACGAATGTTACGATGGAACGCTCCTTGCACCTTCTGTCTGATGCACTCAAGTTCCTCGGACCTGAGCGGGCACAATGCCAGCTCAGGAGGTTTTGTGACCGTCGAATCAGGCCTTTACGGCCAGGAGGTTTTATATGGTTAGCTTTGCACCAGGTTCCATGTCAGGTCTGACGACCCAAAATGTCGCGGGCACCGACAGAGGCCTCGTTCATGATCACGAGGTTAGTTTCCCAGGCGATCAGCGTGTATTGCTGGGACGCTCGTATATTGCGTGGAGCGCCGTCATTAGTGGAGCACTGACGACCTTGTCGGGGCTCATTTTGCTGGGCTCGCTGGGGAGCGCGGTGGGCATCGATGCCTATCGCGGAGGCGTTTTCGGAGCAGGCGCCGCTATCTGGGCGATCGTCTCTTCCATCATCTCGTTTTTCGTCGGCGGATGCCTTGTGTCGTACCTCGCGCCGCATTCGGAACAACGTTCCGGCATGGTGCACGGCATGATGGCCTGGGTACTCGCTGTCATACTCATGAGCGTCGGCGCCGTGTGGGCCATCCGTAGCGGCATCGGATTCAATCCGCTCCGCTCGACGATAACCCCCGGCAGCGAAGTGAGCTATGGGCAGATTGCCGGGGCTGCGTGGACGGCGTTTCTTTGTCTGTTTTTCGGGCTGATCTCCGCCGCCATCGGCGGTTTGGTGGGGTACTCCGGGAAATTGGCAAATATGGAATCGTCTATGCACCGGAATATGGAATCGTCCATGCAGCGGTAGGCCCTATCCCTTGGAGATTCAAGCCCGGGGACTGCAATCCCTGGGCTTTTTTTACGCGATAAAATTGTCAGCAATTTGTGGAGAAGACGGTTTCGGTTCCCTTCTGTTCTGCCGCGGCGGTTTGTGCGGTTACGCCGTGTTCTGGATTCGCGGCGAGGTGCCGTAATGTCAGGAAGACGCTTTCCACCTCATCGGCATTGCCGATGGCTTGAGCGATCTGCATCGCGGTGCCTTTTCCGCCGCCGTGTCGCAGGTGTTCGAGTATTTTCCGTTGTCTTGCGATCACCGCCGCCGCCGCGGTTTTGCCCGCCTCCACGGCGGGCTGGTTATAGGCATTGATCCCGACCAAAGACGCATACAATCCGACCGCTCGTTCAAACAGAGCGATCAAGACGCCGACCGTCCGCGGGTTCACTTCGTCGACCGTGATCGTCATGCTTTCCCGTTCGTTCTCCGCTAGAGCCTCACGCGTTCCCTGGAAGAAGCCTTGGAGGTAATCGCCGCTGGTGACGTCCGGGTCCACCATCAGGCCAGCCGCAAACCCAGGGACTGCCCCCCCCCCCTTCCCTGGGCTTGACGCAGTGACATCGCTACGATCCTTGAGCACTTCGATAAACGTGACGAAGAAATTGTTTGCGCCCTCCCGCAATTGCTGCACGTACGCATGTTGGTCCGTCGATCCTTTGTTGCCATACACGGTGATACCCTGCTGGACCGCTTTGCCGGCGAGGTTTTTGCCCTTTCCCAACGACTCCATGACCAGTTGCTGGAGATAGCGGCTGAACAAAAGCAGGCGATCCTTGTAGGGCAGAATCACCATGTCTTTGGCGCCGCTGCCGCCGCCGGCGTAATACCACATCAGCGCCAGGAGAGCCGCGGGATTTTTCTGCATGTCGGGCTCTCGCGTGATGCAATCCATTGCTCTGGCACCGTCGAGCATGGCATTGATGTCGATGCCTTGCAGAGCCGCGGGGAGAAGGCCGACGGCGGAAAGTTCGCTGGTTCGGCCACCGACCCACTCCCACATCGGGAAGCACTTGAGCCACTGTTGGGCGGTCTTGTCCAGTTCGGATCCTTCGCCGGTAACTGCGACCGCGTGTTTGGCGAAGTCCAATCCTTCATTCTGATACGCGGCCTTCGCGACACGCATTCCGTTTCGCGTCTCGACGGTCCCGCCGCTTTTGGAAATGACCACCGAAAGCGTCCGCCCGAGCCCCCCCCCCCCCCCCCCCCTACCCTGTCCGCGCTTCCCCCCCCTTCCCCCGCCCCGGGGCGTGTATAAAAAAAAAACCCCCCCTTTTTCTCCGCTCGGGGGGGGGGGGGGGGGCGCGGCTCGCGGGCGC